>Ga0325411_1002663_pt1 | contig 20194 bp, 15 predicted proteins | sample PopdelMetagenome_13_FD_206181 | JGI IMG/M metagenome (GOLD analysis project Ga0325411, IMG submission 206181) | Populus deltoides microbial communities from Bellville, Georgia, United States - Xylem-PdIQD-R4 | ecosystem: Host-associated > Plants > Phyllosphere > Stem > Wood/Secondary xylem...
ATAACTTTTAGAGCCATTAAAAATTTATTTAGTTGTTAATTTTATAGTCCCATAGAATTAGTTGAAACATATGTAAGTTATTAATCTTATAATCTCATAAAATTAATTGAGGCATATGTAAATTGGCTTGAATATTTAACATTATAAAAATAAAAAAAAAATTCAGACCTATAATTTAATTTCCATACCAATTAATATTTACTTTCCAAGTAGCATCGCAATGTTTGTAATTCATTGTTCAAAGAAAATTGTGCTGCAAAATACTAGCAAGTTTTTTCGTGTACATGGCATCTAATCCTCTAGCAACCCAGAAGGGAAGGCAATTTTCTCTTGCCTTTTGAACAAAGCAGCTCCCTAGCTTCTTCTCTCTTTTGGAATCTAAACTCAAAAGTTAGCCCCCAAAGAATCCAAATATTTACATAAATGCATCCCTTTGTACTTTTCTTTACAGAAATGTACTCCTAATTCTTCCCTAACATTTTCTTACTGATTAAAACCCGAACCCACTACCCGGTTGGATCGAGTGCCTTAACCCATACGGGTCAAATGAGTTAGAGAAGATCTGTGGCCTCACGCTCGAGTTTTGTTGGAAAAACACTGGGTTACCAGCACTATCCAGCCGAGTTCTAACTCCACTTTGAACCTCCTCTTCAACCAAGTTTTCCATCCTCTCCGCGGATGTATCCATGTGGCATAGTTGGGACATTGAAGGAACATACACATCATGAACATTACTGTTCGAGTAACTCACACAAGGCTGTGTTTGAACGAGTTGAGGCACCGAGTTGAGCCCAGCAAGAGTCGCCCAATCAAAACTCCCTGAGCCCAGAGTGGCCAAGTTGATTTTCTCTTCATGTTGCCTTGGTTTGAGTGAGTTGGTTCGAGGCAAGTCAAGGAAGCGGTCATCAATCTCCGGCAACGGGTCAAGGACATCATCATCGAAATGAGAAGAGAATGATGAAGATGGACTATTAGTACTAGGTTCCTTGCTTGAAACACCTGACATGGATTTCTGTGCAGCAATTGATTTCTTCTTATAAATCCGACACAATACCCATTCGTCCAGCTGTAACAACAAAGAAAATTAACAAAAATCATTAATTAATATTGATGCTTGTATCAAAACAAATTAAAATTAATCTGCAGATGGAATTTATTTCGTTGGTACCTTCGTGCTTCCATGTTTGCGAGAGGATTCAATAAGGCGGTATTCATGCATGATCCAATTAGTTTTGGTTCCTTTTGGGGCCTTGCCAATGTAAAAGACGAGAGCTTTCTTGATACCTACTTTACGTCCATCTGATGTGATAATTTTATCAGTACCGGTGGCCTTCCAATACCCAGACCCGGCAACCCTATTGGGTCGCGATCCATTTGGGTACTTACGGTCTCTAGGACTAAAGAAGTACCATTCTTTTTCACCAAATATCGCCTTGCCTGGTAACAACAACAAATTAAGAAGAATATTAACCCAAGAAATTTATTATTGCTATAACTAATAATTGATTCTTTTAAGTAAGAGAACATTATTAGAGAGCAAGATTATTAATTACTTGGTAAGAGCCATGGGTCAAACTTGTATAAATCAATTTCACCAATGATTTGCATCGAGAAATGGTGACCAGCAACTTTCCTGCACAAATATTGCACTAATAGCTCCTCATCAGTCGGGTGAAACCGAAAACCCGGTGGCAAGCTCAGTTGGGCAAGAGGGTCTGTTTCTTGCACTCCCATTTTTCAGACTGTAGATTAGCGCACAATTGCTTCTTGGACTAGAGAGAAGAACTAGAGCTAGAATTCTCTATTCTTTTTTTTTTTTTTCTTTTCTTTCTTTTTTCTCTGACAAGATGAAATGGGACTTATTTATACAGGGGAGGATGAAGGGCGGGAGAGAGATAAGTACGGTCGTCCTTGTCTTAGTGTTTGGGTTAATGGGGTCCACTTTATGCTTGTCACCGTTAAGAGCACGACACGTGATCCATCAATCGGCCGACCTTATCCAAGTGGAACTCCTCCGTTATGGAGAGGAAGAGAAATACTTGTGGTCTCTTCGGTGCATGAACCGTCTCTAAAGGACAGTGGTGAGTCATCTATGGAATGTACACGTGTCAACACAAACATCACATTCTAGAAACCTTAACGGCAGTACCAATCGCTGCATGTCCCAACAAAAAATTCTTAACATGATGTGTTCAATCATTTATCACGTGACGACACGTGGGTGTTTTGTTGAGTGAAGTTAGGCATGGGATGGAGTGTTTTTTTTTTTTTTTTTTTTTAAGAGAGGAGGGTGGGAGAGGGAAAGCAGAGGAAAAGAAACATGGCGTTACAACATACAAACTGAGGCTTTTATATTTAGACACGTAACCTGGGGGTTTTATTTTTATTTTTTTATTTTTTTTGGAGAGTATATATGTGTCCGATTAGGGTTTCTTTCACTCAAAACCTTTCAGGAACTGGCTTACAAGTATGACATTTTTTTAATCTTATTTTGTGACAGCATTAGGTGTCATTTTAACAAAAAGAGAGAATATGCTGGCCATGATTGATGACGGGTGGGTCAAAGTTTGAGCAAAAGAATAAAAATAAAAGGATCTGGCGTGTTCTCATGATTAATCATATATAGCGGTTTGTTTTCGCGGAGAAAAAATATCTTTTAAATAAATAATTTTTTTATATTTTTAATTTGTTTTAATATATTGATATAAAAAGTAAATTCTTTTAAAATATATATATCTTATTTTATAAAAAATATATATTTTAAAAAATAACCCCGATGCAATGCAAAACAGGAATAAATTATTATTTCAGAATTATGTGGACGCCGAATACTTAGGTGTAGAGAGAGAGAGAAGGATGTCAAGAGTAGAAGTGTTTGGTGGGTCACGGAGCAATGGTCATATACATTTAGTGACACGTTTGTATTTTATCTCTTTGTTGACAATTTCATGCTTATATATATTTATTTATATATATATATATATATATATATATTATACAATTCAATCCACCTTTTAGAGTTTTCTTGTCATACAAATAAAAGAAAAAAATTCACATATGAAGATAAAGTGTTTGTGTGTGCTGTGAAGGCTGCGACTAGGAGATATTATTTTATACAACACGTGAAGATGAATAGTGTTTGAAGGCGGTCGTTTGGGGGAGGTGGATGGTTCTTAACTTTGACCAGACTTGCAGCTATCACGGAAATCGGAGATTCGGAGTGACCAAATCTTTGTGCCGGCGGCATGTAAGTTTCCAGACAGTTGTTGAGGTTCCACACGTGGGTTTTGAAATCTTGCTCGTCTGATGATGCAAAGTAAAGTCATGCATGACTGATGCTTCCTCGAACTTTCACTTGCCACAAATTATTATTTGGGGACTCGTGTTTTTTGAAATTAACGAGGACTAGCTAGTTAGGGTGACTTCACGCATATATATGGGATGGGATTTAGCTTCAACAATTTGAGCGTTTTTCTCATATTAGCTTCAACAATATTGAATTTTATGCACAAAAAAAAACAATTTTTATGAATATGAAATTAAATTAAAGCAATAATTCAAAGTATTAGCGGTGAATTCAAGATTTTCAATACCACGACATTTGACTTTGTGGCTAGATAGAGAGAACGTCCGTTTCAATTAAGTGCCGACGAAGAAATAGATTGAGTTGCTTTGCTCATTGTTCAGCTGCAAAGGGTAGAAATTAATGGATTTAATTTGTTGTTTTGTTTTGGTAGGAGAAGGCTCGCTCTACATTCGGATAGACACCACATTTCAGTTTCTAAATGCTAACCTAAATTCGCCTCTTCGAGTTCTTGACTCTTAAGACTACTTCAAGATGAAGATTTGAATTACATTAATCTGTACTCCTAGAAGATAATCAAATTAGGAAATCATACTGTTGAATCTCCTTTTATAAGAATTCATATTAAAAGTACTGTCATCTAAGAGAGCTTAATTGGCACGTTAAATAAAAGAACTTAACAAGTATATATAAACTAGATGAAATATTTCAACGGTTACTAATAGCGGGTGACGGAAAAAGTTTTATCGGCAAATACTGAGAGAATTACTTGTGGAATTAAAAAATAAAAATATTATTGAAAGAATTGAAATCATTAATAATTTATCGGCAAATACTGAGAGAATTACTTGTGGAATTAAAAAATAAAAATATTATTGAAAGAATTGAAATCATTAATAATATGATTTATAAAAGTATTTTTCTATCTGTTATTCTTCTGTTGATAATTACACTTCTAAACTTTAAACACTAACACTAAGAGAATATTTCATAAACGTTTTGCTATTTTCGAATCTGTGGTATTTAGATATAGAGTTTGACTAACACAAAAACCATTTTAGAGTATAATTGATAATGTTAACGAGAGTAGCTTCTTAATTTTTTTTATTAGTGAGAGTAGCTTCTTAATTTTTTTTATTAGTGTGGGGCGTTCAGGCTAGTTTACGCGTATCACGACTAATCTTCACGGTCCACTAAATATCCTGCAAGTTCAGTGAACAGGTAAAGACACTATAAAAATGACAAACGTGCATATAAAAGTTGAACTCGGGCACGGAAGAAAGGAAAAAGCAGCTCACACCGCTAGAGCACAACCCCAAGGGCAGAGTAGCTTCTTAATTAATTATTTGGTAAGTGGTAATTATTGGTTGAAAACATGTTGCTTTAATAGAAGTGGTAATTTGACTACAGACTGGAAAGTAATATAATAAAAAGGTTTGGCTTGTATTGCAGCAGCCTACATGCTTGGATGGTAAAAAATTAAAGGATAACAACAAAAGTTTCCACAATTCTAAAGGAGTTTGTATTATTCGTTCCGATATCTCATTCCATCCATATTAAGTATCAACTAGACGATTGGCAGCCCTGTGCTGCCGATCGAAGCAAAACTATTTTGAATATAAAAAGATATTTAAATGGAGTTTTTTTTTTTTTTGATATAAAATTCAGTCTAAGTTAAATTAAAAAAAACTCAGTTTATTATTTATACAAGTTTTAAATAAATTATGTGAAAGTTTCCTTAATAGATTTGACAAGTTTGAAGATAAAAATAATTAAAAAACAATTAACTAGAAAAGGTCCAAATACATGTTAGAAAACAACCTGATTAGTAAAATTATTATTTGACTTTAAAACATATCATGATATAAATTTTTTTTAATATTAAGATGAGAATATATATATTAACTTGGGTGGCCAGATCATGGATTCCACTAGATTTAATAAAATTTTTTATTTTAATTATATAATAAAAAAATATAAAGACCATTTTAAAATCAACTAAATATCAAATGATTAAATTAAAAAAAATCTATAAAAATATAATTTAAATAATAAAATTAAAAAATAAAATATATTAAAAAAAAGAAGAAGTCAAGTACATAGGTTTAGATGCCCCAACATTATTGGGTCATAAAAAAAACCCAAGTTTTTGGGCATGAGGGAGGCCTGGGCCATACCTTTTTTTATATTTTTTTGTCTAGCCCTTACTTAAAAAAACAAACAATATCTTGCTTATTGGACACCAACCTAGAATCTAGCAATTGCAATGGCGTCTAAAAAAAAACAGAGGGATTTTAAGTTAAATCTAATTTTCTACTTGTTTTCATTGAAAAACACCTAAAAATCTTCCTGATCCACATCATAACATTAAAATCACCCTAATAAAAATCAACCGAAGGAAAAATCTTTAAACTGTGTTAATCTACGTTTTCAAGTAAGATAAATGTTCATAACCACTACACTCAATTTCCATCATTAAATAAACCTTATTGATACCAAGAACGATGAGCTTTTTTATCAAAAAGTTATATAACCAATTACTTTTTTTCTCTTAATTGTTTTCTAGGAGGTTTCTCTCTCCTCTCTCTAACATAAGAACTAAAAATTAAATTTTGGGATTAAAACAAAAATTGCAACGAATTTGAGATTAGCTATGTATTTTCTTTCATGTTCTATTATATTTCAGTCATATGTCTTTTAATTTTGTATTTTTATGATAATTTAAGGCCTAATTTCATCTAATTAGATTCTAGAATGATTAAATTGAAAGAACAAAAATTTTTTTTAAAAAAAACATAAACTTTACTGTTTATAAAAATAATGATGTATGTATTTTACACCAATTTTTTTTTTATAGTAAATAGCTATGTGGAGGTATTAAATCTTATATGCTTTTTTCTAAATTATCTAAAATTAGCTGAGAGCTTTGGGCAACCTAGACACAATCAGCCCCCTATATTTCAAAAAGAAAAAAATAAATAAATTAAAGTCTCCATCATATAACCCTGAAGGGTAGCTTAACTAGTCAAACCTTGAGTTTGTTTTTTAATGGTCACGAGTTGAAGTCCTCTCAGGACCACTGGAAGCTTACATGATCATTAATTTTAAGATCCATGGAATTAATCGAGATATACCTAATCTGATCTGAACACCCACGTTAATCTAAAAAAAAATAACCTCTCTCGTTCCGTACAGTATATTCTCTCTACATAGTATTTTGCAAAATTTTCACTCTTTTAATGCTGAGAAAAAAAAATTCAGCCTTTTAGGCCAAGTGTCGAATTAAAATCTTTAAAGGACTTCAATACTGACTCGATGAGCATACTATCAAAAGGCCTTAATTTATTCAAAGTATGCGACTCGTGCGTTCGTAGCAGCCCACAGGCCAAAATCATGGAATACAGAGATTACGTGATAAGAGACAACCAATCGAGTGTCATAAATACCTAATATATTCTCCTTTACTTTGCCTTTAATGGGCTGTAAAGCCTGTTATACAAATATAGGATGATCAAGAGAGAGATCAATCCATTATCATAAATTTGATTTCAAACTTAATTTCATTCGTTGACATTCCTCAGTAATTCCATACTATTTATTGCATGTTTATGTAGTGTAAGATATTTATTTTTATTTGGAAATTCATTAAAAAAATATTATATTTTTTTAATTTTTAAAACACATTAAAATTAATTAAAAAAACAAACTTTTAAAGCGTATCTAAACGCTACTGAAAACATTATGAGGGTGTTTGTTTTTGAGGTGGAGGTGGAGTTTTGTATGTGGGGCCCACCAAAAAAGCTAAGAAAAGTAATAAAAAGTAGTTTTTGTGGTTGAGTTTTGTGCATAAATAGATTGTACTTAACTTCAAACTTAACCATAAAAGCTAAAACAAACACACTTTACATGATAAATAGCATCACGGCTCAATTAAAACAGAATTTAATTCGTTTTGACCATCATAGCGGTAAGCACATCCATCAACAAACATTTATGTGGCAAATATAATGAGACTACACACTTCTTTATTATTGAATTGAAAGCGTGAATTAGCTTCAAGCTCCGAGCTTCAATTTGACTCGGAACAGTCAAGATCAAATTATATAATATGTTTTAAATGTTTTTCGAATTTCAACCTCGTTTTAAATGCCATCACGTGCTTGAGTTGTGCTCCATGACCTTTTTTAAGAAGCCCATTTTGGTAAATGGACCATGAACCTGTGACTAGACAAGCCACCAAGTTAGGAGGTCATTATCTCTTGCAGGTTGTCAGAAGACATTGATTGCATGCTGACGGGCAGACAGCTTATCTTTTCTGTTCATATCATGTCAAGTGATTTTAATAATTCATTCCTAGGCTAGAATGGAGTGGGCAAGTGTTTCTTATATAGTTTTTTTGCCATTTTCGTGAGCTATAATGCCATTTGGACCGATGGAATCAACACGGGCATGATGCATGTGTTTTCTCTAGCCGGGGCCCCTCCCTTTTTTTATTTTTATTTTATTTTATTGTGATTCGAAGAACTCGAATATAAAACTCAAATAAAGCCCATCCATCATCTAAAAGTTGATGTTTTACCCTTGGGAAAGATGGGCTCGAAGAAATCGCTACTCCCAATGTAATACATATGATTGGGCCACTTTACAGTTTGATTAATTTGTGGTAATGTATTTATAGCATAATTATTTTTATATTTTAAAAGAGTTTTTTAAAAAATTTAATTTTTTTATTTTAAATTAATATTTTTTGATGTTTTTAAATTATTTTAACGATATCAAAAATAATTTTTTTAAAAAATAAAAAATATTTTAATATATTTATAAATAAAAAATACTTTAAAAAATAAATTCTAAATACCCTTTTAAGCTTGACATATTACTTGAATTCTGTTGTACAGCTAACTATTTCAGAATCAAAACAGCAAAACAACTTTGATCCATTTTCATGTGTGCAAGCAATTAGCATCTAAATTAGCGAAAATTCTTAACTCATATGAAAAAAAAAATAGAAAAACGGCAAAAACACATGGATATTATGCATTGAAGTGAAGAGGAAATGTTTCTTAACTCATATGAAACATCCTCTTTGGTTTTTCGATTTTATGGCCAACCTTACAACAATGTCCTGACATAAAACTAAACAAAAGGAAAACATTCGCTCTACCTTTTAGCCACTCCAATCCTCATGAGAGCAAGATAAGCGATTAGGCGATAACCCACAAGCATAATCCCTAATGCTACGGCACCAAGAACTTGGTCATCAAGCCCCACTTTTTTTATTGCAGGATAATCTCCGACTAAACAAACTCCTCTGGCACCATCACATGTATAGGTGTCCGCAGGCTTGTATTGGGACCCCAGCAACAGCTTGTATGTGTATTGACTAAAGGAGATGTATTTCACCCAGCTAATGAAGGCAGGGACATGGGTAACATAGTATCCACCAGCGAGCAGGAACGATAGCATGATTACTGATCCCGTTATGGTAGCAGATCTTTGGTTCAACACCAGAGCACCAATAGCCAGTCCTAGACCTCCTGCTACTAACACAGAATACAAGAGAACAAACAATGAGAGAAAGAAGTTTCCAGGACTGCCTTTCAGCCCTGCCATCCAGTAGGTTATAGTTAAAAATATAGTAGGAAGGACTAGCTCCATTGGGAGGTCACTGACAATCCTTGACATGAAGTATGATGAGAGTCGATACATGCCGGAAGATCGCTCCTTTTCGAGCATTCGGCGTTCTTGGGGGAAAGTGAAAATAGCTTGGAATAAAGGGAAGATGCCCCAAAATCCTGAGTAAAAGAAGAGGAGCCCCATCTGCATTGTATTCAAAGTTAAGATTATTGATACAGTTTAAAAACTAACCTTTCAGTTGACGAACTTGCTTTCAGAAAATGATGAATTGTTGCGAAATGTTTACCTGATCTTGTAAATGGGACACATCAGATTGCCACCACAGGAGCCCTGAGAGGAAGGCTACTACCAGGACCTGGCCAATCTTGAGGCCAGAGAAGGAGTCATGCTTCCTTTCTTTCACTCCTCTTATCAACAATACAGAAAACTCTTGCCACCAGGTTGTGGCCCACCGTGAGACTTGCTTGTCATTTAATCCATCTTGAGACGGGTCATCAATTTCATGAACCTCTGACTTCAACTTGTTTGCAAGATTGCTCTTGTAGGCTGAAACTAGATTCTGCTTAACAGTGCCAGGAACCTCACTATTTGATGATACACCTACGTACAACATATGCAGCACAAGAACACAAGGTCCTCATTGATCGTTTTACTGATTTGTAATAATTAGCTACTCAGGTCAGTCTAAGAGCAATGCCAAAATAGAATATTTAAGCAGTCTTCTAGTCTAACAGAGAAAGTCCATTGAAGTTGAATGCTTGTGCTTGTAATATATTTAAAAATAATATTTTTTTAAAAAATTGTTTTTTATATCAATATATAAAAATAATCTAAAAATATATATATATATATATATATAAAAAATTTAACAAAAAATATTTAAAATTTTTAAAAATATAATTTGCATCTCGTTCCAAACATTCAAATAATATACTGCAATATAGAAACCTTGGGAACCGCAAAGGAAACTTGTAGAAAGTGAATTAATTACAAGTATATATTGCATCGACAGTTACGACTTAATGCCATGTATAGAGACCGATTAACAAAGTAGAAACATACATTTTGTTTGTAAATAAATTGTTTGATTTGAATTATCGATATGATAGATAAATTGAATTTATATATTTAGAGAAGATAAAATTTAATTTTTTATTTATTTTCTATATTATTCTTACTACTTTCATTTTATTTTTTAAAAAATATTTAATTTTTTTAAAAAAAAGCTAAATGGATATCTTGTAGTATTTTTAAACATTAAATTTTATTTAGAATTTAATTTTTAATACTTAAAAAACAGTTACAAATATGAGATTTTATTAAAACCCTCTAATTGCATTTGATTTATAGGATTAAAAGCATTAATTCCACCCGAATTGAATTGCATGAGTTTGGAAACATTTCCTTGGTTTGTTCGACAATCTCCCATATACTTAACGAGTTTGGACATGACTTCGATTCTACCAGTAATTTTTCCACAAATCTCTACACTGCACGGGAACATTTTCTTATCAAACTTGCCGCCGAGTGTAAAAAGCACCTCATTGCTAATAAAAAGAAAGAAAACAAGAGAGGATTCAGTTCATTCAATTCGCATTTCAGTCATTAATTGTTTCTGTCTTTCTTTCCTTTTTTTGAGGATATCCACACTTTGCTTTTGAAAAGAAAGAAAGTGGGTGCTATATATATATATATATATATATCTATCTATTTGTGGAATGCTAAAATCATCTTGAGGAAACTTAAATACGTACACGAAATCAGCTAATCACATTGCTAGTTAGAAAACAGTATCAGCTAAACAAGTACTAAGTAATTGTCTATCTGGAAACGGAAATACGTGCAAGAAAGTAAATCAGGTAAAGCTCAATGCTATACACAATCAGCTAATTAACTATTTTAGCAAGACTCTTACCAACTCGAATCACAGACACGTAAAGTACTAAAATTAACAACCACTAACAACGCATGCATGCAAAACTTTTTCAGGAAGTGTAGAAGCAAAGTATCACCACTAGCAAAGTAAATATGTAAAATTCCTGAATATAGTATACCTCAAGTAGTTTCTTTAAGTAAAGATTAGTATGATTAAACATACCATTTGCAAGATCCAAAAGGAAATCGGCAGGATTCATGGGAACTGCTGGAGCATATCCAATGCTGGAAAAGTAATCCATGACTTGTGATCTCTCCCCAAAGTACAATGGGTTGCCTTCTGATAACAACAAAACCTTGTCAAACATGTAAAACAACCTACTTGAAGGTTGATGGATGGTCATTACAATTGTTCTTCCTCCTTTTGCAAGTTCGCACAACGTTGACACAATTCTCTGAGCTGTTGTAGAATCAAGACCTGATGTTGGCTCATCCAACAAAAGAAGGCTAGGGTTTATGAGCATTTCTTGGCCTATGCTAACCCTCTTTCTTTCACCCCCAGAAAGCCCTCTCAAAAATGGTCCCCCAATGATGCTATTCTTGCACTTTGTCAAACCTAGTTGAGTGATTACAGATTCTGCATGCATGATCTTCTCTTCTTTAGTAAAAGTATTTTCTAACCTAAGAAGGGCAGTGAAAACCAATGTTTCTGCCACTGTTAAATGAGGGTAAAGAACATCATCTTGAGTAACAAATCCCATGTTCCTTTTCATTGAGTTGGAGAAGCTCTTTCCATTATAGGTTATGTTCCCATCAAGTAGTCCTCCAAGTTTGCCTCCTAATGCAGTTAATAGAGTTGTTTTGGAACTGCCTGATGGACCTAACATGGCTAACATTTCACCAGGTAGAACCTTGCCTGTGACTCCCTTCAAGATAATTTTTTCTTCTGTCTTGGTAGTCTTTCCACAAAAACCTGATTTCGTGAATTTGATCTTGTAGACTACATCCTCAAACTGTACATTTAATCAAAACCAAGATTACCTTAAAAATGCAAGAAACAGATAAAAAAATGAACCAGAAAACATGCAATGAAACCATCATGTAATGAAGCCATTTATATCAAAATAAAAATGGCACTAAACTAATGGAAAGAAAAAAAAAGGTTAAATTCTTATATATCAGTCCTACCTTCAAAGCAATAGAACTATTGGCTTTCTTGAAAATGGCTGCAACTTCTGGTTGTTTCTCATTTTGTGCCTCTATGTCAGCCATCTCTTCTTCCATGTTGGTACCTCAATCTATGATTTCTCTTTCAATCTAAAAACAAATGACAGAGATTAACGTCCAGCTCCTTTGTTTCAGTCAACTGTTGTTATTCTTATATGTCAAGTAGAAGCACGTATTGTATGTGACACAAAAGTAGGGAACAAAAAAGGAGAAGAGAGAAGAGGAGGCTAGAATAGGGTTCATGCGAGAGAAGTGAAGAAGAAGAGTAGGGTTAACTGAAACAAAGGGAGAGATGCTTGGCTTTTCAAGATGAGGAATGTTAACTTGTTGAACTGCTTAATTTGGCTTTTGCTGGGTTTGTTTTACCAAAAGTTTTTCAAGTTTAATTATACCCGTATTTAGAGCATTTCTATCTCCTTTTCTGTTATATTATATCACGATACCATTACTATCTATAGTATTTGTCTCAGCTACCTAGCTAGACTTTTTTTTTTTTTTTTTCAAGTCCCAATCTAGTAAGTTGGGAAGTTATGGGAAAAGAATTCTGTCATATGGTGCTTCTTTTGTATATCTAATTTTTTTTTATTTCTTTATATTCTATATATATATATATATATATATATATATATATATATATATATATATTTATGTGTTTTTGCCTATTACATTGAAATTTGTCAATTTTGATCTTATTGGTAGGGTTTGTGATCATGATCAGATAAAAAAACCAAACAAAATTAGGGAGTTTATTCATATCATTAATAATAGTGTTTCTTGACCACTACTAAAAACAGGGCTAATAACATCTGAATTTAGCAACGAATAATTCCGTTACTAAATTTAGTAACGGATTTGCAATGGATTACACATATATTTTTTTTTAATATTAGCAATAAGCTTTAGCAATTGAAAATCCGTTGCTAAAGGTAATGTAAAGTTTGCAACGGATTATCCGTTGCTAATTGAAAAAATAATTATTTAAATCTTAATATAAAACCAAAATTATATAAACCGTTGATTACTTTTGATATGATAAAATCTCAACCGTTTAAATCGTAAAGTACTCTCCCCCCACACCCTTAGAAACGTAAACAGATTAACAACAAAACCAACAGCTGAAAATTAATTAACTCCCAGTCTCCTTTGTCCCTAAAAACATCCACAACTGTAGAAAAATCACCCTCTTTTCATCGATTTGATTTTTCTTTGTCCCAAACTTTTCATCTTCTTCTCATTCGTCTTCAACATCCCTAATTTTTCTTCTTCATCTTCTTCTTCTTCATCTTAACAGTTTCAATCTTTCTCTGTAAACCACCAAAAACACAGATCCATGGCAACATCGCACCAGACCCATCATTATCACCATCGAAATCCTGATTTACCCCTTTTCTTTGTAAACGGGATGGGTTTTGCACTCTTTTCATCAATAATTCAGGTAATTAATTTAGTATTTATGTTTTTCTCTATTGCAATTTAACATACACTAAAAAGTTTTAACCTAACTTTCTCAATCTCAGGTGTTATTCTGTTGTGTAGATCCATCTCGCTCACCTATAACTCAAGAACACAGGTAACAATTGTTTTTATCGATACTTTGAATAATGATTTTAGGCTATTAATTCGATAATATAAGGTTTATGAAATGTTTTTATCATGATCTATAACCTAATTATGCATGTTTAATTGAAATTTATCAAAACCCCCAATTTAATTTTTAGGGTTATGGTTCATAAATTAAATGATTTTAGGCAACTGGACCAATGCTGGTAATTCATGTGTCTGGAAGAGAGTGAATGATGAAAATTATGCATATTTAATTGAAAATTTATCAAAACCCCCAACTTAATTTTTAGGGTTACGGTTCATAAATTGAATGATTTTAGGCAACTGGATCAATGCTGATAATTCAAGTGTCTGGAAGAGAGCGATTGATGGAACTTTCTTGTTACTCTTATAGTAGATTTATTTTGTACTATATTCCTAAATTTCAAAACTGAATAGCTTTTGGAAGTAGGATAGACTTTGATTACTTTTTGAGAACTACATTAAGAAGTTTGTTTCTTGTAAATTGATTTACATTGATGAATAAACTTGTTCTCTAGGAAAGTTTTTTAGTAATTTAGAATAAGGCTTACACAACCTGTCTTTTCTGTCCTCATGTTTCTTGTCGTACCTGACATCGCGGCAACCCTAAAAATAATCTCTTGAATTATGGAAAAATAACAGATATCTGGCATCTTGTTCTTTTAGGGGAAAATGTCTTGTTTAAGGAGTCGCCACCTAGTATTATGGTCACTAGGAACCCTAACTGGTCAACAGAGATTCTATGGTTCGGGATTGGTTATGTAAAGGGAATATATTATCATCCCTTAAACATTCTGCCTAAGGCAAACTGCATTGTTGGTTTTGTCTTCAATTGCTAAACATTTATTCGCTTATGCTATGATGATTTGTTTATAATATTCCTGACTTTGGCGCCATTGAATATTCGAGCTCGAATAATTCCAACTCTGGCGTTGGTAAAAATTCGTAGCTACAAAAAAAAATTAGATCAATATTTTTATTCCCTACTCCAGCACTAGTGAATAAATAAATAAATAAATAAAAATTTATTTTTATACATGCACATATATATATTTTTTATTTTTCTAGCTAAATAAAATAAAAATACAACAAATAAAAATAATATAAATTTAAACCGGTATTTTTATTCCTGACTCTGGCGTCAGTGAATAAACCAATAAATTTACATTATTTTTATTTATGCGTACACATTTTTTATTTTATTTTTTTCTATTTTTTTGTGTTTTTTTTGGGCTGGGCCCAGCTCAGCCCACATGGGTAGGGCTAGGCCCAGCCAGCCCGGCTGGGCAAAAAAAGAAGAAGCACGCGTGAAGTAAATTCACGCGTGCATGAATAGTGTGAAGGTAATTAAATTACCTTCACACTGCATTTGAAAGTTTTATTGAATGTAGAGAATGAAAACTTACCTGTGCAGCGGAGGATAGCGACGAAGACGATGGCGCAGTGGCTGTTTTCTTTTGTTTCCCGGTGTGGCTCCACTGTCTTTGGGTTGTTCTTTTTCTCTGAGTATGATGCTCTGTTGTTCCCCTGTTTGGGTTTTTCTATGGGTTCTGCTCCAGTTCTCTCCTCTAGTTTTCGGTCCTAAAAATCCCCGTCTTCGTCTGTGTCCTGGCCTCCTCCTCTGCCGGTTCACTCCCCAGCTTTTCCTTCCTCAGTTTTTCCTTCCTCTCCCAGTTTCTTTCTCTGTTCTTGCGTTTCTGTTTGTTGGGTTTTTTACTTACTCTCTGCTCTCCTCAGCTTTCCTCTTTTGTTCATATGTTGTGATTGAATTCTGGGACTAAACTAAAGATGGGTTTAGCTTTCTGTTTACTTCCTTTTGTTCGTGGCTTTTTCTTTAGCCTCCTCTGTTTCTTTGAGAAGAAACAGAGGAATGCAAGTCTGCTCTTCTTCCTCCTTTCCCCCCCTCGGTTCTGTCCTTCTTTCTACTGTGTTTTTCCCCCTCTTTGATTCCCCTCTCACCAACCTTTTCCTCTTCGGTGCTGCTCAGTTTATATAGGGCTCGACGGGTTGATAACGGGCGGTAGGCTAATGGTCGGCCACCATTAAGGTGCCCATAACTGAAGCCAACGGACGATGATTACTGCTGCAACGTTCCTCCCTCCATTACTGCAGAAACGGTCACTGGCTCAAAGGAGAAGAAGATGAACAGCGTCCCTTTCAAAACGATGCTGTTTAGAGATAAAAGGTGACCATTTTACGTTTTGACCCCTGCAGTTTCAAAACTCTTGTAATTAAACCCCTGGTTTAAACTGTAATTGACCCCTGCATTTCGGCGCCTTTTACAAGTTAATCCTATGACTTTATTCTGATGCAATCGTGCCCCCAATTAACCCCAAACTTTGTTATTTCTTCAATTAAGTCCCTGATTTCAATAATTTAATTAAATCCAAAGTCCAATTAAGTCTAAAACTTATCAATTCTCCAATTAAGCTCCTGATTGGATTAATTAAATTAATTCCAAGCTTAATTAAGTCTCCAAACTTATCAATTCTCCAATTAAACTCTTGATTGGATGAATTAAATTAATTTCAAGCTTAATTAAGTCTCAAAACTTATCCATTCTTCAATTAAACCCTTGACTTGATTAATTAAATTAATTCCAAGCTTAATTAAATTAATTCCGAAGTTTAATTAAATCCCAAAACTTCTAATCATTTTACCCTTAACCCAAATTTTAATTCATTCTTTATTTTTTTCATTTTACTTGTTTTTTTTTCATCATTATTATTTTGTTTCATCATTTTTTTATCCTTTTCGGTAAATAAAATAATAATAATAATTAAAATAAAATGGTCAAAAATTGGGTGATGACAGTTGCCCCCTCTTTATAATATTTACTATGCAAAGATATTGGAAAATTTCATTTTCTTTTAGCTTTGCGTAGTAAATTTATAAAGAAAAGTAAACACAGAAAGAACCTTTGTTGTTGTTGTTGTTTTTTTTTTAAGTCTTGAAAACTTCAAAAACAATAGATTGACACACGACCTTTATAGAGAGATGTAGAAATCAAGAAACAAGTCATTTGGAAGACAACCCACTTTTTTTTTTATGGTTTTTTTTTTAATGGATCAAATTATTTTGGGCAACCTGTCCGATGATAAAAGAACCCGAAAAGGGTTTCGCGGGTGGTCTAATTGTTCCAGGTGACTTGCCCGATAAAGAATAAAACGCGAAAAGGGTTTCGCGAGTGGTCTAATTGTTCCAGACGACCTGCCCGATAGGAAGAATAAAACGCGAAAAGGGATTCGCGAGTGGTCTAATTGTTCCAGGCGACCTGCTCGATAGGAAGAATAAAACGCGACAAGGGTTTCGTGAGTGGTAAAATTGTTCCAGGCGACCTGCCCGATAGGAAGAATAAAACGTGAAAAGGGTTTCGCGAGTGGTCAAATTGTTCCAGGTGACCTGCCCGATAGGAAAAATAAAACACGAAAAGGGTTTCGTAAGTGGTCAAATTGTTCAAGGCGACCTGCCCGATAAAGAATAAAACGCGAAAAGGGTTTCGCGAGTGGTCAAATTGTTCCAGGCGACCTGCCCGATAGGAAGAATAAAACGCGAAAAGGGTTTCGTGAGTGGTCAAATTGTTCCAGGCGACCTGCCTGATAGGAAGAATAAAACACGAAAAGGGTTTCTCGAGTGGTCTAATTGTTCTAGGCGACCTGCCCGATAAAGAATAAAACGCGAAAAGGGTTTCGCGAGTGGTCTAATTATTCCAGGCGACCTGCCCGATAGGAAGAATAAAATGCGAAAAGGGTTTCGCGAGTGATCAAATTGTTCCAAGCAACCTGCCCGATAAAGAATAAAACGCGAAAAGGGTTTCGCGAGTGGTCAAATTGTTCCAGGCGACCTGCCCGATAGGAAGAATAAAATGCGAAAAGGGTTTCGCGAGTGATCAAATTGTTCCAAGCAACCTGCCCGATAAAGAATAAAACGCGAAAAGGGTTTCGCGAGTGGTCTAATTGTTCCAGGCGACCTGCCCGATAAGAAGAATAAAACGCGAAAAGGGTTCGCTTGTGGTCAAATTGTTCCAGGCGACCTGCCCGATAAAGAATAAAACGCGAAAAGGGTTTCGCGAGTGGTCTAATTGTTCCAGGTGACCAGCCCGATAGGAAGAATAAAACGCGAAAAGGGTTTTGTGAGTGGTCAAATTGTTCCAGGCGACCTGCCCGATAAAGAATAAAACACGAAAAGGGTTTCTCGAGTGGTCTAATTGTTCTAGGCGACCTGCCCGATAAAGAATAAAACGCGAAAAGGGTTTCGCGAGTGGTCTAATTATTCCAGGCGACCTGCCCGATAGGAAGAATAAAACACGAAAAGGGTTTCGCGAGTGGTCTAATTGTTCCAGGCGACTTGCCCGATAAAGAATAAAACGAGGAAATTGTTTGCTGCTTTTTTTTTTGTTTTTTTGGACAAATACAAATGAAAGGGTCTCATTATAATGGGTGACCTACCCAAGTAAAAAAAAACAAAAGGAAAATGAGGGCTCGAAGGCGCGCTTGAAAGGAAGCGAGGGCTCAAAGGCGCGTTCGAAAGAGGTAAGGGCTCGAAGGCGCACTCAAAAGAGAGGTAGGGTTAGGAAACACACTACCTTGGATGGTTTAGGGCTCAAAGGCACCATTGAAAGGAGATGAGGGCTCGAAAGGCGCGCTAAAAATGATGATCGAAGGCTCGAAGGCGCATTTGAAAGGAGATAAGGGCTTGAAAATGCCCTAAAAATGATGATCAAAATGATCGAAGGCTCGAAGGCGCATTTGAAAGGAGATAAGGGCTTGAAAGCGCCCTAAAAATGATGATCAAAGGCTCGAAGGCGCATTTGAAGGAGATAAGGCTTGAAGGCGCACTTGAAAGAAGATAAGGGCTTGAAAGCGCCCTAAAAAATGATGATTAAAGGCTCGAAGGCGCATTTGATGGAGGTAGAGAAACACAGATTTTTCAGGTGGCCTAATTCTCATGGGTGGCCTGCCCAGGTTGAAAAATTCTCAAAAATTGACAAATTTTCAAAAGCAATTTCATTCTTTGGCCATTTCAAGTTGGCCTTCCACTTGATGGATTCCGCTAGAAGTTTCTCTAATGAAATTAGCAAAACTCATTGTCTAATGTCTCAAAGTTTAGATGATATGCATGCATCTTTACCTGTTTTGAAATATAGGCCCCCATTTCTTCTTAATCTTCTTGTTGTTTGATTGATGAGGACTTACTACCTCTGATTTGGGTCCTCTTTGTCGCTTGGCTTCTAGCCCACTCGAGTTGACTCATGTAAGTCTATTTCCAAATTGGTTTACACAACTCAGCCTTTGTGGTGCCCATCGTGACCCACTTGCTTGCTAAAGATTTTCTGACTCGTCAAACAATTTGAGAGTACCACTCATTACTCCTCGTTTCACTACCAGAAACATTCAGTGTCACTTGCTGAAAGGATCAAAATGTCTTTTGTAAACCAAAATGCCCCCTTGTCTGGTTAAAGGAAATTACCATCTCATTTTCTAGAATTTTTTCTTCTAAACACAATGTTGCCCCCTTGTACTGGTAATTGCCCCCAAGTGTGCTTTGCCAGCGAGTTAGACAAATAATGGTTTTAAAAGACCATTCTCTTATTTTTTTTTCATTTTGGTGAAGGAATATGGGTCGAGAATAAAACTTGAAATCTTGATCTTGCATTTTGAAAACAAAAATTGTTTCGATGTGAGCCTAAAACAATTTGCTTTTGAAATCTTGCAACTCCTTGGTTATTTTCTTTCTTGGAAAAGAGATTATTTGCCCTTGTGTTTGGTAATGAGGTCTTCAGTGAAAATACATCATGAGATGACCTTTTGTTTTTATGGGTTTTCAAAGTCAAGGGCTCGAGAAAAAAAACTCGAGGTTTTGTTTGAGAAAGAACTTGTCTCTTTTTGAACATTCATTTTTATCAGCATGAATAATAATGAGTAGTTTATTCTTGATGTCATGAATCTTATGAAAAAATATTCTTTGCATTTTTAGAGCATTGTTTATTGTTCTAGGTTGCTTGCTTGCTTGATTAGAAAGGACTTCTACATGCACGTAACGTAGGCTGTGGTTTTTAGCTATGAAAGAAAAGGATTCATAAGGCTCAAAGAGTGTTTTAGGGTTTCAAAGACTGAAGATCACTATCAATAGTTTGACTCTTTAGTTTGACTCTTGACGTCATTCATATTTTCTTTTGCCGCTCTTCTTTGATTTGCACCTTTTTTTTTCATAGCTTTGCTAGAGTATACTCACCTTATCTTGGTTATCACTTTTTATTGTGATTTGGGCATGCCCCCTAGCATTTGAGTTTCTTGGGCTCTTTATGCCTTTTTGGCTTTCTCACGGCTTTTTCTCATTTCTCATTGAAATTTTCGCTTGCCCCTTGTTGTAACCCATTTTTGGGTCCCCACAAAATATATATAAAAATATATAGCCAAAGGAGGTTAGAAAAATAACATGAGGCAGAAGCGCTCAGAAAATGGTTGGAAAATTGGTCAATGAGGTTAAAAATACAAAGATGGAATTTTTGATAATATATTCTTGAAGGAGGAGAGCCCTGTTGACAAGGAAAATTTGAAATTTGAG
>Ga0325411_1002667_pt1 | contig 20188 bp, 11 predicted proteins | sample PopdelMetagenome_13_FD_206181 | JGI IMG/M metagenome (GOLD analysis project Ga0325411, IMG submission 206181) | Populus deltoides microbial communities from Bellville, Georgia, United States - Xylem-PdIQD-R4 | ecosystem: Host-associated > Plants > Phyllosphere > Stem > Wood/Secondary xylem...
AAAGTCTTGTTATACATCCATCGGCTTTTTACAACTAGTCTCACTTACATATTGAAACAATTTGAGGCCATGTTCATTATTAGCATCCTTCTTTGGAAGCACTTTGAGGCTTCAAAGCCACTATCAAAAACATTCTGGAAGTGATATCAAATACTACTAATAAATTGTTGATGGTACTATGTAATTTTCTAGCAATGTTTGCTACCATTTGTTCCAGGTGCAAAATTCATTGTTAATTTTGAGGATGTTAGAGGAGGAGGCATTGTAGGTACGCCATTTTTCCAAACACGTGTCAAAAAAGAATGTAGCGATAATGATTATGATACGGGCCTTAAACAACCTGAAAAGAAAAGGCAGCTTACAGCTGCTCAAGTTCAATTTCTTGAGAAGAACTTTGAGGTGGAGAATATGCTTGAACCAAAGGGGATTATACAACTTGCTAAGAAACTTGGCATTAATAATAAATTATGCTAAACTATAGCTCATGGATCCTTTAACAGATGAATGGCTATGTAAAACTTTTTAGAGATCTGGTTATTTAGAGCACGGTCATAAGTAGATTTTTTTTTTATAGTTTGCCATTTCAATAGCAATAAATGAAATAGGTTTTTGTGCCTCCACTACCATCACCTTTTACTGGTAGGTATTAGCCTAACTCTTATGTTATAAGATTAGGATCATCCAAATTCAAATTATTAGATTTTATATTGAGCATCTAGTCCTCTTTAATAATCACAAAACTATAAGAGAATTACATATCTCAATCTTATAGAGAAAAGCTTTTAAATCATTTGAATAATCTTAGGCAAGGGAACAAATTTGTCCATAAGTATATAACACAATTTAATGATTACATGATGAGATGTTCCATAAGGGAAAATAAAATCATAACTTTGCGTAGATTTGTAAAGGTTTGAATGATGATTTCAGAAAAGAGATTAGGCTAATAGATGCTTTAACTCTTGACTAAGCTTATAGTATAGTGCAAAATTATAAGTTGTTTATAAAGAGTCAATTGACAAAACACCAAAACTCTCTTATGACCCCTTTTAGGTCTCAATTTAAAAATAATGATTCTTTATTATGTGCTCTACTATGCATACCTAATTTTAATAGTGCCCAGATTTATAAAGAAGAGAAGGAAAAATGAGTCGTTAATGAAATGTCTAGGTTAAATTCAGAGGTTTAGTATGCTAAATGTCAAGGTTTCGGTTTGAACCAGTTTTCGGTTCGAACCAGTTTTCGGTTCGAACCAGTTTTTGGTTCGATTCGGGTCATTTTTTCAAAGAATACCAACTTTTGGTTCAGTTATATTTTGTAGCCCAAACCGTACCGTGAACACCATCACAACATTATAAGTCCACATGAGTCTGAAAATAAGATTAATAAAGAACATAGTAATTCTGCTTGTATGGTAGAGGAAGATGTTTTAGGATACTCTTTAGTGGAATTGCCCGAAGAGGTAAGTATAGTCTTAAAAGAGTCATGATATTAGTCATCTTAAACTTTCTAATTCCTCGAATTATATGCTTGACATCTAGCATGTCATAAATTTTGAACAACCTTTTAAGCTCCTTATGTTTTGTCCCCTATGCTTAACATCCAATATGTTATAAGTCTTGAGCAATTTATTAAGCTCCCTAAATCCTTACCCTTTGTTCATGATAAGAAGGATAAGAAAAGTCATGATTCACAAGGTTATATCCATCTAAGATTTAAAAAATGTGTGTTTCATTCAACACTCCCAATCATGTGAGGTTCATAGTCACAAACCTAAGATGCAAGTAGATCTTTCTCTTGTCTCCTCGCTTTAAAATGTTATTCAATTGAGTTTTTTTGCATATAAAGTTCATAATTTGCATGTCAAGATCATAAAACATATTCAAGCAGGTAATAAACAATACAAATTTCAAGTTGATTTACATAAGTGTCATGATATACTTAATGTTGGAGATTATTTTATGATACAGATTAAACATGAACGGTATCCTTCAGAAACTAGTCATAAATTACAAGTGAGTAGTGATATATTATTCAAAGTATTACAAATGATTGAATCAAATAGTTATGTTATTAAACTACCACTAAACTTCGATATTAACTTAACTTTTGACATGAAAGACCTTGTTATATATAAAATACAACAGTCTATCTCTAATGCTCCTTTTGATATCCCTACCATATCATACTAATCATTAGAATAAAAAGAACATATTGATGCTACTTTGAATACACAAATTGTATTTATCAAGGATGGTGAACTTCAGTGAATCTTAGTACATGAGCTAGATGATCAAATTCAGACTGTACTTTGATTATCAAAGAGACATTACAACAACTTGATCATAATCTTTGAGAGTATTATTGGAATCATCTTGACCTATACTCGATAGGGTCAAGTTCTTCCAACCCCAGGAGAGTTGATGGAGACATCAGTCCTAAGACTTTGTTTACACGTCTATATGATCTATAATGACTGAGAATAGCCTAAACCTTTGTGTTATTGGATTGGAAGATTGAGCTCATCCAAGTCTAAGTTATTAAATTTTATTTATTTTTATTATTTTACTTAGTTTATTTTGTTTTATTAGATTTTATTAGTTAGTAGATTTTAAGTCCAATTTTATCATGATCAGGTTTTCATTATTTATATGTAATTTTCTTGACATTTCGATAAGTTTTAATTAATTGAATAAAAATTTACAAAGTTGGAGACTTTTCCAACCTTTATTCTTCTTTTCTCTTTCTTTTTCTTATCTTTCTTTGGCTTCTTCTTCTTGGCTTCTTCTTTTCTTTCTTTTGTTCTGCATCGGACATACTACAATATCCAACACTAATAGGCTCGAGGTTTATATCCCTTAAACACAATCTATGTTCCAATGCTTAAAATTAAACTCGTAGAAAATGCAGGCCTTAAGTGTAAAACTCACATGGGTTCAAATAGAACTAGCATTATTCTGGTTTTTCATTTGAGCTTGAGCATCATGCGGCCCAATACTTTCCTGAAACGAAGGTCATCGATTTGGGTGGATAGAAACCTTGATGACCCAACAAGTCCAAAGCACTCATTGTCATATTAAACCCAAGATGTCTATAAAACTCAACATGACAACACTCCCGGATTCAAAGCAATATGAGTAGCTTTGAACCTTATGGTAAGGGATCTTTCTTAGAGAGAAAGGCTTCATCTTCTTCTTTTTCTCAAACTTAATAAATATTCTCTACATCTAAATCTAAATACACACATGCATAGTCTCACAAGGCTCCTACCTAAACTAACTTAGTCATCGAGGTCTTTAACCCTTCTAGGAGACTTGCTTTGCAGGTGTTTAGGTTGTCCAAGCACAACCTCCTACACCTTCCAGCCCATAACAGTCTTGGAAAGACTTTAAAAGGTTTTCAGCCAATTCATCAACTGCTAATAAAAGACCAAAGAAAATCCATCTGCCAGAAAAATAAATAAGGCCAAAATCACATGAAGATGACAAATTATGACAAACTTCACCACAGAATCCAGCGAATAGTGAAGAAAGGGACAATAAAACTGTTTTCACACGCTTATGATAATATTAACCCAGAAAAACAAGATTGCACGTCAAAACAAAGAGAATTGGTCATTTCCTTGCTTAAATGTCAAAGATTTGATGACGATCCTTACATTAAATCGAAGACTAAGGTTGTTCGTTTTCACACAGGTCAGCACTTAAAACAGGTAGCAAACCAAGCAGTCTACTACTACTGCACAAACCACTAGTTACTAGGAAAAATCGTCAAGTGCTCATACTTAGTGTATTCCTCAGTGCCCTTCATTAAAAACGAGAAAATGTAATTTCCAACAAAATTAGGCACGTTGACCTCATGCAATAATTCTTTCTAAACAAATAACTGGCGATCATAACCTCAAGAAAACTACAATCTCCCTACCTGAGATTTAATTAGCTCCATAACGATCGAGAAAAAAGAAGAAGTTCCACATAGTTTTCACTCTCAGTTTGAGAACATTAGATCTCTATGAAGCAGGAGAATAAGAGAAAGCAACCCCCAAAATAAAATCAAATATTGAAACAAGGGAGGTAAGATCTTGGCATGTCCCAACTGACACAACATAGACATAGATAAGCAGAATTGTTGTCTAACTATTGAATGAAATGTATATATAAACTGGTCCATCAGTTCGACAAGCTTTACAAGCTCGAAGACTTGCTAATATGTCGGAGGATACTCCACATAAAAGTTGATATAAAGAAGAGGATGATACCAGTAATAGTTGCATACTTGAGACCTAGGTTCACCAACAAGTTTACCAGGAGGCCAGCCAACACAACACCGCAGAAATTTGCCGATACAGCTGACCAGAAAGGCATATCAAGAATCGAAGCTATGATGGCTCCAGTCCATGCTCCTGTTCCAGGGAAAGGAACAGCCACGAAAAGCATTAGGCCAAGCCATTGAAACTCTTTCACAGGACCAGATTTCTCTTTGGCATTCTCAAATAGCATGTCAAGGAACCGAGATGCTGACTGGTTCCTTCCAGCAAGGAAAGAAGCAAATGGCTTCAAGTAAAGTATGATGAAAGGCACAGGAGCCATGTTCCTGCAAATAAAGCCGCTAATGGCATTAATTATCTGGACTTGATTTCTTTTTTTCTGAAAGAGATTGTGCTTTTGACGAACACGTATGTATGACAACATAATTAATCGCATATAAATAAATTACGAATTTCATCAGCCAAACTTAACAAAAAGAAATACAAAAGAATCAAAATGATCAAAATAAATTAATTATTCATGAAACTCAATTAATGTGTCTCTAATTATACTTCGAACAGCATTATTTTTTCAAATGGGTTTAAGGTGAGTGTAGAAAGAAAAGAAACACATTTTTTTTACTTTTAAATACCTCTATCTATCAGCATCCATGATGATGGGGAAAAAAAATAAACAACTAACCCAACAACAGATAAGATAGTGAGCATTATAGGCTTGAGTTGCATCCAATAACCAACAGGAATAGCCCCACGGAGCTCAAGCACGGGAAGTGTAGCAAGAGCAAAGACCACAGCTTCATCAGGCCAGCCAAGTCTACGAAACGCAGTAGCAATCTTTAGACCAAAGCCGGAGGCTTTGATGGAATCGACAGCTGCATTAGCATCCCCAGAAGCTGCAAACCAAACAAGAGAAAGAGACGCCCAAAACGCGACCCAAAAGAGAAATTTGGCAGGCTTTGGCTCAAAGGACGGAAAAATCTCCTTGTCTTGGGTTGTATCGAAAAACCCATTTGAAGAAGCTCTAGTTGAAGTAGATGATGAAAGAAAACGAAGACCGTCCAAACGATGAAATGCTAAGAATGATGGCTTTGACTTCAGAAGAGGTTGTTTCTTGTGAGTAACAATGGAGAGCTTTGTCGTCACTTGGCCAGATATGATTTTGAAACGATTTTCTCCAAAACATATTGAAGACAGTGATAATAGTGACGCAGAAGCTGCCATTGGACAGAACAGAGCAGAGGGAGAGTTGCTGCAAATGTTTGGGATTTTTAATTTTTTTTCTTGCTGAAAATTAAGGAAAAGGGGTTAATAAATAATTGGCAAGGTTTCGTTAGGACTCTGAGTATGTTCATAGTTATTAAACTCAGATGAAGCCAATAAAAACCTGGTAAAACATGTTAGGTTAACTCGTCATTCGAGTGATTTGATAAAATCTAGTTGGTATTTAATTATTTTTTTAATATTTTTTTTTTATAACTAAAGATTTAATTTTTTTATATTTTTTTAGTGGGATATTAATTTTTTTTAAATTCATTATATAAATACTAGAAAGATATTTTAATTTTTTAATATAGAATTTAAAATTTTTAGTATATGTACTCTATATTTACAAGAAAAAAAATATTTTTTCAATATGAGAGTTAAAGTTTTTTAGTATATATACTCTATGTTCACAAGAAAAAAGTTATGTTTAATTCTTTTTTTATTTAAATACTTAAACTTAAAAGGATAACATTATAACATAATATCTTTTCACTGTGGGATAAAAAAACCTTTTGAAATAATTTTTTAAATTTCATTATTTATAACATGTGTAGTATATATTCATATGAATTGTTTTTTAATTTTTTCATATGAAATATTCATCAAATATTTTTTTAATTTTTGCGAGTTGATTCGGGTTGACCCGAGTCAACCCATGTAACTCGGGACCCGACTCCTTGGTCGGGTCAACCCCCGGGTTGGGTCTAATAACTATGGTAGGATTATTATCATGTAAGATAAAAAAAAAAATACAATGGATATAGAAATCATAGTTATCAGAATCGATCCGGGAATTGATCTGGTCAAGAAGTCGGGTCTTGGATTACGGGGTTGACCTGGGTCAACTTGAATCAACTCGGAAAAATTAAAAAAAAATATTTGAATTTTTAATATTTCATATGAAAAAATTAAGAAACAATCTATGTGAATATAAGCTAGTTATAAATAATGAAGTTTAAAAAATTATTTCAAAAGATTTTTTATCTCACATTGAAAAAATACTATATTAGTATGTTATCCTTTTAAGATGAAGTATTTAAACCAAAAAGGTTTTTTATCCCACATTGAAAAAACATAATTTTTTTCTTGTGAACATAAAGTATTTATACTAAAGGGCTTCAAATCCCACATTGAAAAAATAATTTTTTTCTTATGAACATCAAGTATATATATTAAAGAACTTTAAATCCCACAATAAAAAAACAAAACATTCTTCTAGTATTTATATAATGAATTTTGAAAAGGATTAATAACCAACCAGAAAGTAAAAAATATAAAAAAAAAGGATTTTTCGCTAGGAGAAAAAACATATTTAAAAAAAAAATGGGTCTCAACCGGGTTTTGTCGGGTCGCCCAGGTCATGGGTCAACCGGGTTTTGCCAAGTTTTTTCTCATCCAGGTCTTTTGCCTTACCCGGACCAGTCTAGTCACTGAGTCGAACGGGGCCCCTGACTGGTCCAGGTTTAATAACTATGATAGAAATATGTTTAATTAAAAAAATATAAAAATAAATTAGTTTTTTTTAAAATAATTTTGAAGTTAATTTATATATTTCTAAAATAGAAGGTGCAAAGAGAATTTACCTCTTGAGAAAAAATACATTTATTTTTTTATATTTTAAAAAAATAATTGTAAAAAAAATTAATTTCAAAATTATTTAACTAATAATACATGTAAGGATAAAAATTGTTGTTATCATAGTTTTAAAACGCAAATTGATAGTTAATCTGGAGCAAAGCTCGGGTCATGGGTTGATCTGAGTTTTAGCCTAAGAATAAAAGTGGTTATTATCATATAAAAAATAAATCATGAAAAACATGCGTGAAATCCTATTATTTTCCAAAACTGGCAAATAAAAACAACAAGCTTATCCATGCAATTTGAATTCAAAAATGATTTTCAAAACATATCTTGTTCATGACCAAAGCCTTATAAACCCAAGATTGATAAATGGCTTATCAATGTATTAACAAAACTAAGAAAACAAAAACATTATTTTATCAAAAACTAGCTTAACTAGAAGGCTTTTATTACATAAAAAAGAATTAAACACATCCTAAATGCTTAAGAGAACAACATCAAACCATAGAATCAAAAACTACAACAACAAAAAAACAAGCACCTCTTTACATTTCAAACATTCCAAACACATTTTCATACTTCTAAACATAAACACAAACCAAATGACAATCAAAATCAAATCAAACAGACCACATGGACTCCATTTTTAGGTTAAGAAATATACCTTTAAACCCCTAGAATAGCTACTGCCTTTCTTTGCTTTTCTTCGTAAAGTTTTATTTCTACAAACTTGTTGTCCTTTTAAAGATGAAAAAACCCTTATGCTAGGGTTATAAATTTTCACAATTAGGGTATTTTCTCAGTATTTTCTCCCTATTTTTTCTTCTTATCCTTCCCCTCATTTAGCTTGAATTTCCAAGGGTATTTATATGTTTTTTCTAGGGTTTTTTATGGATTTCATCAAAGATTGATCAAGTTGAGCCCTTTGATCAAAATGAGAGAGTTTTAGACAAAATTTCACAATTGAAACCTATGTCCTTCCATTGTTTTTACAATGGTGGTTTTGGCCTTGGTAGTTTTCTTTCGCTTGGAGATAAAGATATGCATTCTCCACCTTCTAATCTTGGGGGAACAATTCATATCCCTTGATAAGAACCCTCTGAGAGTTTTGAAGTGTGAACACATGAAAAGGTTAGGTGGTTTTGCATCAATAAATATCTCAGTCAAGGCTAACTCAGTCGGTCATTTTCGAGGCTTCGTTTGAGCAATTCTAACATCATCGTTGTTGAAGACCACCTGAAATTGGTAAAGGGGGCACATATGTTTTGTTTTGATTCAACCTTATTCGATTTGGAGGCATGTAACTCCACATTCACTCGCTTAAAGGTCCCAACTCGATCAGCCAAGAATCTAAAAATTGAATAATGGCTAATTAGGGACAAGATGTTGGAGATTTCTATGAAAGAATTAGGATGTAAACGTCTAATTTCATGGAAATGAGGTTGTAGAGGGGATGTTCCTTTTCCATTTGCAAAAAATCACATGTCATTTGGTGGTCTAGAACTCCACAATAAGCTTTTGGAAGATGCCAACCTGATCATCATGAGCTGCCAAGGAAGAAGATAAATAGAGACTGAACGACGCATCGTTTGGGTTAAATCCCTAGAAATTAGAGTTTTCAATTTAGAATCTAACAGATTTCATTTTAGTCGTTGTTCTTCTAATTGCTTTTAATTGCACCCTTAATTGTCTCTCAAACTCTTAATTTCATGCAATTTCACCCCTCTCAAACTCAATCAACAACCCTGAGTTTAGCGTCATTTACATCTTAGTCCTTCATTTCTGATTGTGCATTTGGACCTTTAATTGATCATCAAACTTTAAATTTTGTTCAATTTGGACCTTACTTTACTCAATTTCAGCCCTTAAAGTCTTGATCCTTTTACGATTTGGTTATTGGTTTTGATTTTTTCAATCAAACCCCTAATTGGCTATCAAATTTTAGATTTTTTACAATTAAGCCCCTGATTTGACCAATTAAACTTCTCATCAATTTCAGTCCCCCAAACTTCAATTTCTTTCAATTAAACTCAAATTGACTCCATAAAACTTATTTTTCTTGCAATCAAGTCCTCAATAAAATTGATTAAGCCTTTCTAAATTCTCTTTGAGTCATTACTCATCCAAATTGTATTTCTTTACCTCAATTAAAAATATTTTCATCAAATGGGTCTTTTGTCAATCAAAATTGGATCGTCAATTTTTTCAATTGTCATTTTGATCCTTTATCACCAACTTGGCCAATAATCTGGGCTTTCTTCATTTGTATCCTTTTGTATTTTTGTATTTTCTTTTTTCTATTTTTTTATTGATTTTTTTGTGAGGTCAAAAAATAAGTAACAACAATGGTTATATTTTTTTTAAAATCAATAAGAAATTTATACAATTTGAATTAAATAGTTTATATATAGAAAAAGATACAGTTTGAAGTAAAAAATTTATAAATTCTTCCTTTTTATTGTATTGTCTTTACATATAATTCTGAAATACTAGACATAGTTTATTGTGTATATATATATATATATATCATTACATTATGCATGTTTTATATATTAAATATTTTCAATAACAATATTTTTTGGGAGTCTATAATAATAAATAATTTTTTAAAAAAGAAAAATGGAAGATCTTTATAAGGGTGTGTTTCTTTTACAATTTTCTAATATGAAACAAATACTTAAAATTGATTAGCGAAAAATATTTCTACTTATTTTCTTAAATACATTTTCATGTAATTATTAACTTAATATATATAATTAATATCATTATCTCCATATTTCAATTACGATCGTCATCATTACCACCATAACATAAAAAAATAAGTTAACAATTTTACTAATTCATAACGACTATCACCACTAACATTATTATCTTTATGTTTGTCAACACAAATATATGGATAAAAAATGGCCCAAATCATGAGGCAAAGGCAATGTTCTTCCTAAGAACACAAAGAACATTGCCCAAAAACCAGCAAAGACAGCCATTGTCAAGCCTAGAAATAAGCATTTTTATCTTTTAAAATATGCTTTCTTTATACCAATAAGTCACAATATTATACACAAATATGTTTGAATTTAAAAAAAAAACCATAAAAAAAATATTAGAATCAAGCATGGGGTACCAAATCCAAAAAAAGCTATCATCTTAAAACAACCTACATGTTCATGCAATATAGATTCAAAATTGGTTTTCTGAACTCATTTCGTGCATGAATATACCTACCCAAGATGAACATTCTTGCATTAACATGCATTACTTAAGTTAAACAAAAACTAAAACAACATTATATTAAATCTTTCATCAGCTACCCTATACTGGCTGATTTTTCCCAAGCATAATAAATTGACTACCTTCGATGATGTGTCTTTAAATTTTTGTCTGAAGTAGATTTTATGGCATTTATTTGGAAAATCTAAGATCCTTTCATACTCATCCAAAGTAGGTGTTATTCGATGTTCTTGAAAATAAAACACCTATAATTGGGATCTCAAAAATTCAGTAGGGCCTTTTACAATCGTTACTTGTACTGGAAGCCTTATTAGTTGTGAAATCCTCCTATATTGCCTCTCAAAAAAAGTCTTGTCGGCATACCTTATAATGGGTAGGGATTTCTCCAGACCATGCACCATGTGATTTATCTTAGTAATGCATGGCAATCCACTAGCATCGATTATTGGATAGTCTCCCTTAGCTACTTGTGTCAGCTTAGATTCTTGCCTAAATTCTTGAAAAGATGGATACTTTACGGAAGTCATGATTTCAGTTCAGAATCCTACAATACAAGATTAGCATGATCAGGCGTACCTTGATACAAATTATAGGTAGCACATACAAACTAAAGACAAGTTTTATTCATTAAGTGAGCATGAATATGCCTTCTACTTGGTCTTAAAAGGGTTTTAGATATACTCAGTGACGGTCTTTGTAAAGACAGTATGTGTGATATCCCACATTGAAAGTGAGAGTCCAGAGCCAAGGCTTTATAAGTAGTGCTGGTCGCTGACCTGTTGTACATGTTTTGGGACGTCAGGCTCAGAAGTGGACTCGCGTCACTAAGAACAAAACCATGATGGAGGCATTACGAGAAATGGTTAAGGCATGTATGCCGATCATTACCAAGAAAGCACTTAGATATGAGTTAGGTGTTCATGCAATTAAACCTTGACTAATAGTTATAGGGCAAATTGTTAATTCCCTACCTAACCTAGAAGTTTATGTGTGCTTTCAAAAATTAAAATAAGTGATGCATAAGACATTCATCTATATCCAATATACAAATACATGTGTGATATATATAAAAAAAAATTAAAGCATAAAAAGAATGCATGTTGATAATAAAACATGTACAAAAAGCAGTAAAAATTTAAAGCATAAAAATATACAAGAAAAAATCAAACACAATAATCAGACAAACAAAAAAAACTTAATCCATGGGTTTCTAATGGAGTAATCATCATGTCGCACGTGTGTGACGTCGCGACGATCATCCTTCTAGATCGGGAATGATGTGGGTGAAAATGATAAGGAATTCTTGTCCTTTATCATTAAAAAAAGGAAATATGAGTCGTCATCTAGTATTTTGATCACTAGAAACCTTAGCTAGTCTCAAAGTCTGGGTAAAGAGATTGATTGTGTAAATAAAAGGTATTAGCACTCCTAGTACGCCTTACTTGAAGTAAGATGTTTTATTTATTTGTTTGATATAAACTAAGAAAATATTGTGTTTTCTAACCGTTGATCAATCTAAGGTTTAAGAAAAATCCTTCTCTGTATGGAAGTCCTTATCTTATCAGGTTAAAAACTTAATTGTTCTAATGCCAACATAAAAAATAAAATAATTTGTCTATTTATTTAATATCAGCAATATGTCCTACATATAAGTTCATAATCACATATATTAAAAGAAACAAAATATATTTTTTCAATTTTTATTTAATATCAGGAATATATCTTACATTTAAGTTCATAATCTTGCATATTAGAAGAAATATAATAAGAATGTTTTTGGTATTTTTTAAATGTCGGCCAAAATCCATGCAATATTTTTTTAAAAACATGTCAAAGTATTTTAGATTTAAAAAAAATGCTTAAATGACTTTAGGATTTTTAGCAATATAAAAAAAAGAATTTTTTTTATTTTTTACTTTTTTAAGGTTTTGTTTGGCAAAAACTCATTTTTCTTTGTAATAAAACTACCAAAAATAGCTTTAACGGGGTGTTTGCTAAACACACCCTTAAACCTAAAAACCCTTTAATAAAAATTATGGCAAACCAAATAGAGCTTTAAATCTTTGACCCGACCGAGTTGACCTAAAATATTTAGTCGATCATAAACCGAACCAAAAATCCTGCTTTGATCCAAAAACAACCCAAAAACAAAACTAAAGCCAAAAAAAATATTAAACACGTAAAAACCACAAACTCAAAAATTATTGAACAAAACATGTCAAACACATAAAAAAGATGAAGAACACCAAGAACATCAAGAATATTGAACATTATATATATATAAAGTAGGTCATAAGGACTTCTTTTGGATCATAAAAGAATACCTAGAACAACTACTTTATATTTGTTTTCCTTTAGAAAATTTTGTCAATCACAAACTTACTCACATTTTCAAAACTTAGAAATCCTTTTGTTAGGCTCCTAGACCTTCTACACTTATGTTACATGTTAATATTTTCCTTTTTTTTTCTTTTTTTTCAGCTTCCATTTTTTTAATCTTAAAGGGGTATTTATAGGTATTTGCTAGGGTTTTTGAAGGTCTTGAATCCATTTCTGACCTCTTGATCTTGAGAGAAGTATTGTAAACCCTTGATAAGAACCCATTAAGGAGCTTTTGTATGTGAACACATGAAAAGCAAATATGTTTTTGCATAATGGTTTCATTGTCAAGGCTGACTAAGTTGTCTATTTTTTAGGCTTTGTTAGAGCAATTATGACTTTATCGTCACCTGATACCACCGGAAGGTGGTAGAAGGGAGTACAACTTTCATTTGGATCCAACATTACTTAATTTAGAGGTCTGTAACTACACATCTATTCGTTTAAAGTTGTTAATTCAATCAATCAAAACTGTCGAAACAAGGAAGCCCCTGGTGACAAACAACGTGTAACTCACCTTCTCTTCATTAAGTCTGAACGACAAGTCGTTTAGGGTTTTAATTTGAGATTGAAAATTTTCAATTGAGTCTTTGTTCTTCCAATTTCTTTAAATTTCCTATAATTGCCTCATAACTTTTAATTTCATGTAAATTGACCATTTCCAAACTCAATTGCTAGCCCCAAAGTTGACCGCTCTTTTAATTTTAGTTCTTGGTTATGAATTTGTGCATTTTAACCTTCAATAAATCAATAAACTTCTTATTTCTTCAATTTATTCCCCATGATTTGATCAATTTCAGCCCTTATATTAACACACCTTTTTTTAGTTTAGTCCTTGGTTTTGGATTTTTTTCAATCAAGTCCTTAATTGCCCATCAAACTTCAATATTTATGCAATTAAGCCCCTGATTTGATCAAATTAACTCTTAAAAATTACAATCCAACCCCTGGACTTTAATTTCTTCCAATTAAAGCCTAAATTCACTTCAAAAATCATTTTTTCTTGCAATTAAGCCCTTAATAAAATTCAATTAAACCAAGAGAAAATCTCATTAAATCCTTAAATATCCCATTTTGAATTTTCCTCTTCAAATTAAATTTTTCTTGCAAATAGGGCCTTCATCAGTCGAAATACGCTGTTAAATTTTTTAATTTTGTATATTTTGATCTTTCTCAACCAGTCTTTGGCAATTTCCTAGGTGTTCTGGTATATTCTTCTCACTGATATATTTTTTTTTCTTCCAACATCTTTTCAATTTGTTTTGTATTTTCAATGTTGTTTTTTATGTCAGGGCCCAAAAATAGGTAACAACAGTTTTAAGTGAAGATTTCTTTCAAATAGTGGTAAATCGTGTTTGCATTGTAAAAACATATTTCGTATTTGATTGGTATAATCAAATTTGCATAATAGTGTTTGGTTTTGTCAATGAAAAAAATGAAAGATTTGAAAAAGAAATATAGAGGCTAACCTTTTCTCTTATTTTGACTTTTTTATTGTTTATGAGGCAAAAAATTGTTCACTTTGGTCCTTAATTTGTTTTTTTTTGTTTTGGTTCTTGTTTTTCGAGGATTTCACGTTTCAATCATGAACTTTATTTATTTTATGTTTTAGTCTCCAAAATTTAAGAGAACTGAGAAAGTAATTAGAAAATAAGGAAGAAGAGAGAAATAGGTTGGTTGACCACATTTCGACCACCAAAATAGTTAATCTTAGTGGTACTAAGTTTCTCCTAATCAGAGGAATTTCATTAAGGTGTTTTTTTAATTTTCATCTTGCTATAAGAGGTAGTCGTAATTAAGGAATGGTTTTTTTTTACTTAATTTTGTGTTTTTTGGATAGATTAAGGAGAGTTTTGAGGTTATAAATTTGTTATTGAGTTTCATAGTGTATTTTCTAGGTGTCTTTAAGTTAAATAGATTTTTTAGTAAAAAAAACTATGGCCCGACTTTTTCAGGCATCTCTATGGTAGCCAAATTTTGGTCCAATAAATACACATCGTTTGCTTTATTTTAAAAAAATAAAATAAAAGAGTGAGCAACTAAACATAAGAAAAAAAAAAAAGCCAAGTATGCAGGTCTAGTCTTGCAAGCTCACGCACGCCAGGCCGTCTTTTTTGAGGGGGACTAGGTTCTCTAGCCCAACTTCTTTGTCCCAATTACTTGCGCTATTTATATGGCTTTTTCCCCTAAGATTTTAATTTTATATTTTGATTGAAATGCACTATCAATAAAACACTTAAAATTATATTTAAGTTATTGGTGAATTTTATTATAGTTCTCTAATAATATTAAACTTTTTTTTATAGGAATGTTAACATTATTTCTCAGTTATTATATACATGATGTGACAAAAAAATAAAATAAAAATTTTCTCATGAATATTTAATGAAAATAAACTTTCTTTTTTTATATAGATTTTTTTACATGATTTCATCACATGAATCACTTTTTTTTGCCTTCAATCATTTATGAAATATTGAGACATTATTTCAGGTTTTTTTTTTATTAGATGAGTTTTTATTTAAAACTCAATTACTAACCAATCAAACGTTAACAGATGAACCGGAAAAAAAAAATTTAAAAAAAGATAAAAAAAACTCAGCTCAAGTCAGCATGCTAAATTTACAGTCTGATCATGAGACCATCATAACCGTATATAAAAGAATTTGAATAAAACAATAGAGGTCAACTCCCAATTGAACTAAATGATGAAAGGCAAAACCGAGAAGATTAATTAAAAAAACATAAAAAATACTTGAATCAACCCGGATTAACTCGACTAACCTGCAACTTAGTACATGAGATTTGGATAACTTCAAAGAATGGAAAGTGAAAAGGTAACGAAGTTGAAAGCCCAATAACCTAATATCGATGAAATAAAAAAAAAACCTAAAAAAGATTGAAATCAAATTGGGCTAACCTTCAAAACTTGTGATTCGGGTTATGAGATTGACATTACCACGTAGAAGGCAAACATGAAAAAACCACGAAGCAAAATTCTTAATCATCCAAATATCAAGAAATGAAATTGAAAAAATGATCAATCAAGAAAAGGATTAGAAAAACAAAACAAATAGCAATGAAAAGAATAAAGACTAATTTTGGTGTAAAAAATAAATTAAATAAAACAATGAGGGATGAAATTGAAAAAGCAAAAAAAAAAATAAAAAAGTGATAAAAAACAACAAAAAAACAATCAAAATGATGGGGACCAATTTGATAAAAAAAATTTGAAATCAAATGCCTAGGAATGAAAATGAAAAACAAATTCAACTTCAAAAGGCATTAAAACCAAAACAAATTACAATCAAAAAAATAAAAACCAAAATTAATACAATATAAATTTATATGACACATTTGATTTTTAGAAATGCAAGTGTGGAATTCAAGACAAGGAAAGAGAAAAGAAGAGGAAAGAAAAATAGTTCATCAAAGCCACATTGTTTGTCATCTGCTGACATGCACCTCACCATTTGACAGAGCTTGGTGCGCCGCTCTCATTGCCATCACGGATGCTGATGTCTTGCTATCGTGTCACACACGTCAATCACTTTTGGTTTTTTAATTTTATTTTATATTTATTAAAATACAAAATTACCCCTCAAAACACTTGATTATAACAAAACAAACTATGATGAAAATATGAAAAATCCCCGGGACACTAGCTAAATAAATTTTGCTTTTAAGGATAATTTAATTATTTGACTATACTTTAAACCGTGGAAATTCAAAAAAGCCTCTAAACACTAGTTAAATAAATTTTTTTTAATGGTAATTTAGTAACTATATTGTGCTAAAAAAACATGAAAATTGTCCCTTGTCACTCTGATAATGACCAGTAGATTATACAGAAAAGATCTTATTACCCCAAATAACAAGTTCTTTTATTTTATATGAGAACGGCAAAATCATCATTATACTCTTACAATCTACAGTACAATATGCCTTGGACTGCAATGAAATATCAAGCCTTATTTTTTCTGATTATTGTTGCTTTTTATTCAATGAACTATGTATACAAAAAATTGTTTTGCCGTCAAAATAAAAAGAATACTACATGAATCAAAAAAGACAATTTCGATAAAAAAAAATATCCTCTATAATTTTATTCATTATCTTATATAAAAAAAATTTTAATTGACATTATTTTTGAATTTTTTTTAAATCAAATTAGATTAATTAAATTATAGGTGCACCCAACAAATCAGCTGGTTTACACACCGATCAACTCCCACTTAATTTTCTTTGAAGCACATTGATAATAAGGGCCTAAGTCACATTAGTCATTATATTTACCCACCAAACCAAGGTGAGTTTAGGATCTATTTGAAAGCGTGGTAGATATTACTTCTCAAAATATTTTTTATTTGAAAATATATCAAAATAATATTTTTTGAATATTTTTAAATTTTATTTTTGACATCAACACATCATAACAAATAAAAAAAAAACTGAAAAAATTAATTTAAAACTAAAAACACTTATTTTTATAAAGAAACAGCTGAATCACAATTTCAAAGTAGAACTTGATAAGACTGCTGAATAGTGTCTCCAACAGCGCACGGGCAACAACCCGGAATCACGCTAAACGCCCTCAGTAGCATCTTACTATTAATATATAATAATTACATTTTCTTTTGGAGAAATTAGACATCATCTTTTCGGTGTAAAATTGTTTTCGCCAGTCGAATGCAAGGGTTTTTACTTAATTTGCCGTACCAACTAGAAACGGTAACGTTGCAATCCAGTTAGAAGCGTACCTGTTCAAGAGTTCATTCTCTTGACATCACGTGCGTGTCTCCCTCGAACTGAACCACCGGATTATGATGAGTCGCAAAAGAGACAGATCCAACTTCACGCGCTACGACCGACCTGCTCCCTACCCTAAACGACGGCGTCCTCCTCCTCCTCCTCCTCCTCCTCCGCAATCCCAACCCAACGACATCAAGCCATCTACGAAGCCTCCACCGCCGCCTGCTGTGGTTGTGGTGGATCTACCTCCGGACTGCTCAGTCCTTGATCTGAAGTCGCGATTCGCAATCTACGGCGAAATCTCCCGCACCCGGATCGATCGCGATGCTATTGGTTACATCACTTATCGTTCAAAGGACTCGGCCGAGGCAGCCATCACCGCTTCTCTTGACTCTTCCTTTGGCATCGCTATAAACTCTAAAAAGGTTACAATCTTATTTATTTATTTATTATTCGGTTAAACTTTCACAAAAAAATTTGAGAATTGCATTGGTAAATGGAAGGTGTTGTAGAATTTGCCCTAGTTCACATTTATTGGTTAGTTTCAATTTTGGATTATTGAATTAGGGTTTTTTTCAGGTCCAAGTGTTACGGGCAACTGATCCGCTTGTGCAATGGAGAGAAGGAGTTGGAGCTGGAGGTAAGAGGGACAGTGGGTCACCATCATCATCATCATCCTCCAAACTCTTGAGGGGTGGGATACCTTTAAGCAGACACGGGAGAGGTAATAAGCTTGCTTCAGCCGTAGTGAACCCAACAAGTAGTAGCAGTGACGGTCCTTCTGTGTTAGACGTGCCTTTCAAAGGCAGAGAAATTATTGCTTACGATGATATCCTCTAGATTTTCTTTTTGGTTTTTCTTCCCTTAAACATTGAGCTAGGTTTATTGTTAATTGTGGTATCATGTCAAGTGTGCCTAGGAATTACATCGAAGTTTAGCAACTTTAGATGAAGGTAGTGGAAGATGTGCATTGCTCTTTGCTTTCGTATGTGGCTTCTGTATTAATAGGTCATCGATGAATGCAGCGTTGCTGTTTTTTTCTTCTATGTATGCATTGTGAAGATTTCTGGAAATGGATTGCTTTTTCCTGGTTGGAATCTAGTCTGGTCTTGGTTATTCTGAATGGATTTGAGTTGGGCTGGTTCTTGTGGTTAGGTTTTGCAATTGAGGTTCCTCAGAAGTTGATGCCTGTTTCAACTCCAATAGGGGTGTGGACCGGCAAATACAACAAGTCCTCGCTGTTGTTCTTGCAGGATTTGGTGCCCTTGACCCCAAAATTGCTCCGGCATTGATGACATGCTCGGTGCTCCCTCCCTGCATCAATGCTGTGGCCAGATTTACCACCCTTGCATCTGCATCATTTTAATTTGTGTTTGATGGTGTCTATTGCCAAGCATGCATTATTTCCTTGACTATCAGGAGTATTGGTCCGTAGGAAATGTTGGATTTGACTGCACATATAGGGCCTACAAGTATGGAATAGGATAAAAACAAATTCCTCCGGAGAGTGGAAGCAAACCTCTTTTCTTTTCTTTTCTTTTCCTTTTGGCATCTGTTAAAGGAAGTAATCAAGACGAGTGAATATTATCTGGTCAGCAGGGAGAAAAATAAGGTAGTGTTGGGTACGATGGAATTGTTTGATGCATTTGTAGATAATATAAAAATTAATTTTTATCTTGGATCAATCTTTCCTCTATTTTCTTAAACTCAAACTTCTATTATTGACGAATAAATTTGATTGATGAGTGATGACTTGACTCAGGCTTAATTAGGGATAAGTTTTGGGTCAAGAAATGGGAGAGTCAATCTATTTTTTTCGAGTCAACATAAGAATAAAAGTAATTATTATCATAATTTTAAAACTTGACTTGGAAATTAATTCAAGACAAGACTTGAGTCACAGGTCAGGTTGATTGTAAACCAAGTCAACGTGAGGATAAAACTGCTTGCCATTATTATAGTTTTAAAATCCAACTTGAAAGTCGACCTGAGTTTTTGCTCAAGTTAGATCTGATCATTCTTTTCTTTATTTTCTCTTAAACTTAAACTGGTCTAGGCTTTAGATCTGTCAAATCTCAGGTCAACCCGTAATCTCAGATCAACCCGTAAGGCCAATTCGGATTTACGTGTTAGGCTATTTATTGTGTTTTTATAATTAATTATAATATTATTAATTTCAACATTTAATAAAAATTAAAATACTAAAATGAAAAATATAACATCTAATTATTTTTTAAAATATGTAAGTTTAAGAATAATACATATTAAAGATAAAATAAGTTTTTTCATATTTTACCTTATATTTGAATACCTTGGGGTCTTGATTTAGAAAACAATATATGTTATAATATACATTTCAAACATTAGATAACAGGTCAGTACTATTACATTATATTATTTTATCTTGTTCATTGTCTACCAAGACAAATTGTGTAATTCAGTTCAATGCACAGAAAATATAAAATAAAATAATTATTTATCTAGTCCAGTTATTATTGTCCAGCATAACAAAAAATACGATTATCTAATTAAAAGTTAAAGATGCAGGTTAGATTATTTTTTTGATCTTATTTCTTTGATTGTCTCATTATATAACTATATAATCTCTTCAACGCGGGTGGTATGAAAGAAATTTTATGGTATTTATAGATTAATTAATTATATTTACTCTAAAAAAATAGATAGATACAAGGAAAAAAATTTTTTTAAAAAAAA
>Ga0325411_1002672_pt1 | contig 20165 bp, 8 predicted proteins | sample PopdelMetagenome_13_FD_206181 | JGI IMG/M metagenome (GOLD analysis project Ga0325411, IMG submission 206181) | Populus deltoides microbial communities from Bellville, Georgia, United States - Xylem-PdIQD-R4 | ecosystem: Host-associated > Plants > Phyllosphere > Stem > Wood/Secondary xylem...
TATATATATATATATATATATATTTTCTTGATATAAATTATTAGATTGTAGAAGAAAGAGTGACATGCTAAAAAGTTTGGATGCATGGTCTCACTCATCTAGCCTTTTACGATCAAGTAAAGATGCACTGAATATATTAGTTTAATGAAATTAACTAATATACAATTTAAAATGATAAATAAATAAAATTAAGATTTTGTTTGTGATCCACTCTAACTAAAAACAACTTCAAAAGCTAAGAAAACAAAAGAAATCAATTTTAAAAATTAAGAGGCAAATTCAACAAAATATAAAATATAAAGAGAAGAATTTTTTACTCTATAAGAAGTATGGACCAATCTCGACCCACAAAGGATTGGGCCGATCTTGGCCCGCTTTAATCTTTCTTCTTCTTTTTTGGAATGGGCTGGGCCAAATCGGGTCCAGCCTACCATATAAATTAATTAGTTGCAGAACGTGAACAATTAATGTTCATGTTCTGCATGCAGCCAAATACTTGCAGAAGCTAGAGGCGGGCGAAGGAGAAGGCTACCAGGGTCTGTGGTCATGGTCGTGATCAGGAGGTTGAGCTGATGGTCCGGGCGGTGTCATCGTGAGGAACGATGGAAGAGTTGGCGGCCGATGGCAGAGGAAGCAAAAGAAAAGGAAGAAAATGGGAGGAGCTGCTGAGAAGAGAGAGAAACCGACGGTGGCTCTTGGTGTTCGGTTGGTGGTTATGTTGGCTTCCTGTGGTGGAGCTGATGGTGGGAAGACCGGTGATGAGGGTGGTGGTGGCTAAAGGCCACAACGAAGAGAAAAAGAAGAGAGAGGACTGTGTAGAAACTAGAAAAGATGGTTTTTTGGCTCACTTTGGACATGATTTTCTCCTCCCCCGGCCATCAAATCTGCCTCTATTTATAGGCGGTGGAAGAGGGCAATCTTGTCTACAATGAAAAAAAAATTTATGTCCTTGATTCAGTTGGGAAGGATCCCAACCGTTGGCTTAAAGTAGCCATTGGTGAACTATCAAATCTGCAACTGCAAGCTGCCTGAGGTAGCCTATTTGGGGTGGTGCCACGTTCGTTTATTTGCTAGTGCGCCGGTGATGACCATACCTAAACATAAAGTAGGCAACTGAACCACCTTTTTTCAGAAAGAATGAAGAAGATAATGAACAGTGCTAAGTTTTGTTTTTGGCCACAGTTCATTTCAATCCTCCCTCTTTAAATTTGATTTAATTGCACTTCTAATTGACCCTAAAACTTTAATTTTCTTGCAATTTGGCCCTTGATTTCAATAAATTCACATGGAAAAAAAAATTAAATTTGGTCTCTTAAAATTCTAATCTTCTCAATTAAGCTCCCAAATTAGGCTCCCAAAATTAATTTTTCACCAATTAAACCCTAAATAAAATTAATTTGACCCATTTAAAGTATAATTAAGTCTTTGCACTTAATTAAATCCTTCACTTTGACCCAAATTAATTCTTAAATATAATTAAAATTCAATTTGGCCCATAATTAAATCAAATTGGCCTATTAAAAATTTAATTATGTCCTTGAACTTGATTTTTATGCAAATTCGTCCAATAATCATTTAATTTGACCTTAAATTTGCATTTTCTCTATATTTTAGGACATAATAGGGTGCAGTTAGGCCTTGAATTTCCTCTAAAATTGCAGCTTGATTCCCCAACTTGCTTACTCCACGTTGCCAGCCTTTATTATTAGTTTTTGATTTTTACTTTGAAAAAAAAATAAATTTTGGAGAATAACCCAGAATTGGGTTATGACACCCATTATCAAGTTAGTCATACCCAAACATATTACATATATATGTATGTGTTTGTTTATTCCATGTTTACTCACAAGCTATTCTCCATTTTTTTGTGATAAATGTAAATCTTTGTCTTTTTTTTTTTGCTTTTTTTCCTATTCCTTTTAGATAAATTCTAACTCAAGAAATTTGGCACCGATAAATGACAGAATAAGCTTTAATGGTTATCGTTGGCTAGTATAGGTAGGTAATAATTGAATAGCTTAATTGTAAATCGCTTTCTATATCTTAAATGTCTTGGATAACATTCCATTAAGATATTGTTAAAAAAAAATTAAAGACAATAACTTCATTTATTGATAGGGTTTAACCATGGTGTTTTTCAAGAATGCATATGATTTTGTTTTTAGTTTTGGTAAAGAGACCATTAAACCAATATGAGATTATTTCTTAGATTAACTTTAACCAACCTTGGAAGTTTTATGTTGTCGGATTCAGTCAATATCTATTGAGCTTGATTTTGGCCAAAACAGATTAACCCATGTTTGGTTTATATTGGGCAACAAATGATGCTTAATTGGAGTATATTTTGGGTCTAGTTTGAGACTTAATTATATATGTTGGTTTGGGCAATATCAGGTCTTATTTAGTCTAGGATTAATTAAAATGTTATAATCCTTTTTCTATAAGGATTTGCCAAAAATCCTAACTAAAAACGGACTTGTGGCCAGCGGCTTTTTGGATGCTTATGGAAGGAAATTTTCTTGTGCAAAAAGGAGTTTATTTGTGGCAACAAAATTTGAATTGATGAGTAATTATTGTATTTTCTTTATTTGCAAGGATTCAATGCATAACTTGGAAAGAAAAGGACAACTACAAGAGAGACAAATTCTTTGCCATTGTTTTTCCTTATTTTATTGGGACTTCCTAGTCTACAAGTATTCTAATGCAAAGCTGTTTAAAGAGATTAAATCAATCTTATTCCTTTCTAAATTTGAGAGGTTTAAGGGTAACAAACAAGGAAAAAGTATCAACCAATTAATTGAGAATCTTCCATGCAAGGGAAGAACTTCAAGGAACAGCTAAGACAACCTTAAACATACAAGGATTAAGATTTCAACTATAAAGGATTTCAAGCAAGAAGGGATGACTTTTAGGCTGAATTATTTCATTATTTTATTTGTTGTTTTGTTTTATTATTGGATATTTACATTTAGTTTATGACTTGTGTTTTAGTTTGAGTTTGTTTTGGCCCAAAAATCAATGTTTTAAAACTATTTTAGGCATTAGGTTTGTGTTAAGCTAATAATTATCTTGGGCCCTTTGACTTGCAACCTAAAAAGGATCCATTAGGGTTATTTAAGAGGACTATATATGTTTTAATGGTTATCGAATTTTGGCATCCTATTAATTTGAATCATTCATTTTTTTTCTTAGTGCGAATCATTTTCTTTGTTGGGAAAAAGATCAACAATTGTCTCACCAAGGTATAATTGACCTTAGTTCTTATGAACAAGGTTATCTTTAGGTTAATGTTTATCTATCATAAACTTTATTTTTGGCTTTCTAGCTTTGACATCTACTTCATTGTGGATTTCTAGATTTTTAAATCTATAAGGTTCGTATTAATTGGTATTAGAGTTACGCTCTAAAAATAAAGTTCTATCTTTTTTTTGTTTTCATTGTTCAAATAATATCTACCACACAAGAAAACCATTATTGTTGCCCTTAATATTCATTTTAGAAAAAAAATGTTAAAATTAGCTGCCGAATATCCTTGCATTATTAGAAAAATGATCATCTCCGAATAGTAAGTTCACAAGTCAAAAGGCATAAAATAACAAAATCAGTATTGCATCTGTTAACCTATATCGCAAGACCTTTGCAAACTTCGATTGATCTGAACATTTAAACCAATATAGAACAATATTTATGGAAACTCTTTATAAACTTTTAGTTCAATCCAACAGTTAGATTGAGAATTATGCTTGATAGTGTAAAATTAAACAATATACATAATTACGTTAGAATTCAAATTTTCTTGTTCAACTTTTTCTTAGATCATATCATTTCTTCTCTCTTCAATATATTTTTTCCTCAAATCACTAATATATATAATGGATGTTTCATAGGCCTCTTATTTAAACCTTAGAAGCTCTTTTTTTAACTAACACTTGCCTTTAACAATTTTGTATGAAAGTAAAAGCCTTTCTTTTTCATTTTTAATCCTTTCGGTATTGTTGCTCCTCTTTTTCTAAAGTTTGCCATTCATAGACTAGTTCTTTTAACTTATCAAATTCTTGCCTAAAAACCCCTAACATATGAGGTAGGTCTTTGTGCTCTTGAGTGAGAACCCTTCTTCGTTCCCTCTTTCTTGGTGAATACGTGACACAAATAGAAAAATGAGATGGATGACTAGCAAGATATGATATAAAAAAACTATGGAGTACAAATTCTGACCTAATTTTAAATTTAAAACTATAGTTATCCAACTAATTTTAATGATACCAAATCTAAAAACTTTAATTTACCTTGTTACCCGAATGAATCAACCCCTATAAACTTTAGTTACAGACTAACTACTTCTCTTATTATTTCTTTTACTCTACAAAGATAAATTGAACAAAAATAAATGACTTAGCTTCTTTTTATTTTATGAAAAGACCAAATAACATAAACTAGACAGTAGAAAGAAAGAAAAACTCGTATCATAAATGCTTAACACTAAGAAACTTGAGCCAAAGCAAATAAGAAGAGAAACAAAAAAAAATTGATATGTAATCAAAACAAAACAAAAAAAAAGGAAATAACCTAATTTTGAGAGTTATAGTCGATTGCATGAAACTGGATAGTAGGTACAATTATGCTAGAATTCAAATTTCTTTGTTCAATATTTTTTTGGATCGTATCAAACAACATCAACATCATATAACACTTTATCACAATATTTTCTAATAAATAATGAAACTAAAGCTTGCTTGTCACCTTTATTTTACCACAATCATTCAACCACTGAAGTTTATAAGGCATAAAATGCTTTGTAGTATGCGAATCTAGTTCATCCACTAGAGCAATACTAGCTATATTAGTGTAACTCCCTCTATCTATTATCATACTACATAACTTATTTTGTACATGGCATCTTGTGTAAAAGATATTATATCTTTGCTCCTCTAAATCAGTTACCTTAACTTGCTCATTCAATACTCGTCTAACCATAAACGCCTCTCCCTTAACCAAATATTGAACACCATCATCATTTGCATCTTCAAGTGGTGACATCTCCTCTTTATCACTTCTCTCACTATTAGTCATTACCTCTTAGTGAGCTTTTATAACTATTGCTTGTTTGTTTAGACATTACAAAGCAACATGACTTATGCATAAACAACAAAAACATTTTATACTATGCTTACAAGATGCTAGAGTTTTAGTTTTACCTCTGATATCAATGAAGATGACTTTCTTGTCTTTAAAAAGATCAGACCTACTCTCTATGTTTGGTTGAGATTTGACAGCCCCTAGATCCGTTTTCATCTTCTACTACTTTAAATAAATCTTGAGATCATTCCTCCCTTGAAATGTCAAAAATCCTTATCTTAATGCTACCGAAACTCCTATCCAATCATAATGCCTAAAATTCCTAAAATCTCCCTATGGACAAATTAACCACCATTCCAAAAACCCTATTCCATTTGATTTTGAGGCTACTGAAACCTATGTCTGTAGTCAATGGATGCATTATGATAATTCTCATCTCCTTCATCAAAAATTGGATTAGCATGCCCTTTATATCTCCTACCTACCCCACTTTGAAATCTAGCAATCTCAGCCTCTTGCCTCTTTATTTGATCTCGCACCTAACCAAACATCAATGTCATCCTCTCTATCGCACATCCACGCACGATGTGGTGAGATGTCAGAGTCAACGAGTTGTCACCTAATTGTTTGGTTTAAGGTCACTAGCAGACCCTGGTGGACTGATCTTATTAGAAATTTCAAGGTAAATGATTGTTGTGACTAGGAAAGATATTAGCACCCCTATCGTACCTTACTTGAGGTAAGTTGCATTATGTGGTCTGGACATGGTTTAAAAGTGTTGATTGGTTTCTAGTTGATGGTTCGTCTATTGCCCAGAACAAAGATTTACGTTCATGAACAAAACTGACATTTCAAATTTATTATAGGCTTGTATGCCTAAATAAATCCTTATAGGAAGAATCCATGTAGGTTCACTAACAAAGTTCACCTATCCTAGAAGACGAAAGTGTTTCTCACAACTCGTATATTATGGTGAAAAATACTCTCAATTAATATTGGTGAATATAAAAAAAATAAGAGAATTTCCTAGTCAACTCCTAATATTTAAATACTAATCTACATGTAGGTCCAACATTTATAGCAGAATGTTGACTATTAATTTTCAGAGTAAGCAAAAAAAAAAAAAACATAGGGTTATTGAAATACTAACAAAATCTTTAAGGAATTGTACAAACTTATTGTAAATTCCATAAAAAAAAAATAAAATTTCTAAAACAATGCTAAAACATTTTTTTTCTCTTTTTTATAAATAAAATGCAATTTTTTGTAAGGATTAGGCATTTGTAACAAGCAAAAATGTCGTTTTTTAAAGGCCATGTTTCGTAAAAACTCGTTTTCCTTTAAAATCAAAACTGTTAAAGTAGGCTAAGGGGGGGTGTTTGCCGAACACACCCTTAAACCAAAGAAAACCTTTAGCAAAAACATTGTTAGCCAAACAAGGTCTTAACCTTTGACTCAATTTTGACCCGACCAGGTTGACCTGAAATTTTTGATTCACCATAAACCGAACCAAATTCCACTTATTTTATCCAAAAAACTAACCAAAACCTAAATTAGAATTAAAAAAAATCAAACTTAAAAAAAAATCAAAAACTTTTATGAAAACAAATTAAAACCCAGAAAAACAAAGAACATTTAAGAACATTCAACATGAGTTTTGTCAAAATGAGTTTCGATTCAAAACTGAAACCCTAAGATTAAAACCTACTAAAACCATGTTATTGATGCAAATAAACCCTAGATTATTGACTAATAAAATCGTCCGAAGGATTTTTGTGCAAAGAATAGGATCAAAATTGGTCCAAATCATGGAGTTAAGACAATGTTCTTTCCAAGAATAGGAAGAACACTGCCCAACAACTTAGAAATAGCCTAGAAACCCAGCACATTGTCGAGCCTCCAAAACTGACCATTTTTACTTCTAAAACATGCTTTCTTCATTCTAATAAGTTACACTACCAAAACCAAACATATTTGAATAAAAACAATTGACGTATAATATCAAAACATCAAAATCTTACAAGAGGTTTCAAATTTTAAAACTGCCAACATAAAACAGCCTATAAAAACATCAAATTTTGATTCAAAATTGACTCCTTAAACATTTGAAACCAAAACCATGCCTAGGAGGAACCAAAAACACACACTAACAAACTAGAAAAACATCAATTACCCTGGTGTTAGATTTCCAAATCATTATGTTTCATTTATTCTAAACATCCAAGTATATTATAAATATCCAGCAACAATAATAGAAAACTCCAAACAAGATCAAAAAAAGAAAAAAAATAATATTTTGTACTTTAATCAAAATCAAAGCTAAAAGCAATATAATGCAACAAACGTTCAAAAACACCATAAAACATGAAAGAATAGGCTAGAAATGTGCCTCATGGACATCATTTACAAGGATAAATGAATGTTTTATATCTTTCAAGCTCAAATAATGATTGTTGCCCTTCAGTTCCTTCTTTTCTAAGTTTGTTACTTTCTCTCAAATTTCAGGAAATCCTTATGTTAGGCCTCTAAACCTTCAGTCTTTATAGTTTCTTTATTAATCTTTTCCTCATCTCTTTTGCTCTTTCTGCTCTGATTTTCTAGAGGGTGTATATAGGGTTTTTCTATGGTTTTTTTTATAGGTTTAAACATATATTGATCAAATTTTAACCCTTTGATCAAAATAAGAGGATCCTGGAGAACATTTCACAATTGTGACCTCTGTACCTATACTGGTTTTTCAATGGTGGTTTTGCAACAAATTTGGTTTCTTGAGATTTTAGTGGTTTTCCAAACTTAGAGACCAAATAGCTTATTTCTAGTCTTTTGATCTTGAGAGAAACAGGGATAACCTTTGATAAAGTTTCACTGATAAGGCTTGAAGTACGAATACATGAAAATGATTAGTGGTTTTATGAAATGAGTATCTAACCATTGATGACTGAGTTGATCATTTTTAAGGTTTTATCCGAGCAACTCTGATTTCATTGTCGTTGAAAACCACCTGATCTTGGTAGAGGGGGTATACACCTTTCATTTAGATTCAACCTTACTCAATTTTAAGGTTTATAACTTCATATTCATTCATTTGAAAGTGTCAACTTGATTAGGCTAGAATCTGAAAATGTAGTCATTAATTTGGGATCTGACATATTTCATTTTAATCTCTATTCTTCCAATTGCTTTTAATTGCACCCGTAATTGCCTCTCAAACTTTTAAATTCATGCAATTTGAACCTTGTCAAACTCAATATCAGCCCCAAAGTTTAGTGTCATTTTCATCTTGGTCCTTGGTTTTCAATTTGGGCACTTGGACTTTTAATTGACCATCAAAATTTTAATTTTTTTCAATTTGGCCCATGATTTGGTTAATTTCAGCCCTTACAATCACATGCCTTTTCTCAATTTGATCTTTGGTTTTGGATTTCTTCAATCAAGTCCCTAATTTCCCATCAAACTTTAATATTTATGCAATTAAGCCCTAATTTGATCAAATTAACTCTTTAAAATTGCAAATTGACCTCCAAACTTTGATTTCTTCCAATTAAAGCCTAAATTGACTTCAAATATCAATTTTTCTTGCAATTACATCTTCAATAAAATTAATTAAGCTTTTCAAAATTCTCATTGAGTCCTTAACTATCCAAATTTATATTTCTTTACCCCAAATAAAAATATTTTTATCAAATGAGCCCTTTGTCAATCAGAATTGGGTACTCAATTTCACCAATCTTATACATCATCCTCCAATTTTTCTACATGTCGTTTTGGTATTTCACCACCAACTTAGGCAATCATGTACGCTTTTTTCATGTATATCCTCTTATATTTTGGATCTTGTTTTTCTATTTTTTTCTTTTTTATTTTCATGATTTTTTATGGGGTAAAAAATAGGTAACAACAGATACCCTCTTTACAATGCTTACAAAGAAAAATCTCATCAAAGTTTTTCATGGTGAGGTTGTAAAGAAAAAGTGTCTATCGGACTAAAGAATTGATAAAAAAAATCCTATAAATGATTAAGAGGGAAGCTAAAGAAATAGGGTACTAAATCGAGAGAGAAGGAAAGAACAAAATCCAATCCAGTTTCAGGTGGAAAAGAAGCTAATATTGAAGGAAAAGAAGCCAACAATCTAGAGGAGAAAACTATATCATCTTAATAAGGTATACTCTCAAAAATTTGATGGGGGATGAAGCTCAATGAGCACACCCCCTTTTCTAATTTAGCTTCCACCTTGGTCAAGAATTTTACAATCAATACTATTTAAAAACAATTGAAGTATTTTTTTCTAATTTACCTATGGTAATGAATACCTTTTCAATTACTCAAATACCTTCATATAGTTTATATTATACTTAATATCTACTCATTTATTACATTTGATTAGGACAACATATGGTCAGAATCAAAAAATAACACTCTCTATATAAGATAACTTAGTGATCTCAAGTCTAAAGATCATTTACATAACTATTATAGGAGTCTTTCCACAGACATAAGTGATCTCTCCATATGAAATTCTCTTGCAGATCAGTTTAGTGTACATGTCATCTGACAATACTTGCATATTAGTTACAAGCATCTCTCATTCTTCAGTTTATAACATAGTTGTTTCCTTTCATAAATGAAGAAACATGATATGCATTAGTCTCAACAATTCTAATTAATGTTCAGTCTTAATAGAACATTGACCATGAATATTTAGGAACAATGCTTTGATAATATAAGAATCTAATAATTATAATAACTTTATAATTTTTAATGAAAAGTATTTTTGTTCCACAAACTTTATCTTTACCCTGGTTTTATTTATCAAACATTAGATTCATTAATCAAATATAATTAAATATTAAAGATAAAGAAAGCTTTTATTAATAACAAATATGTTTTACATAAATAAAATCACTATTACGTATAACCAGTCAATTGGTTACATGGTATATTCACTAACACTATTATTGTTGATGAGACCCATAATTTTAAAAATAATTAATTTCTTCTATATCAAATTGTCTTCTTACCCAAGTTTAACCAAAAGATTAGTTATTTAAATATATATATATATATATATATATATATATATATATATATATATATCAATAATATAATGTTATCTATTTCCTGCAATCACAAATCAGTTGATAGTTGCAAGAAGGCTAAAACATTATTAACGCCTTATATGCAATAAAGCCTTTCAAGGCATAAAACAGAGAAATAAAAATATCTACAATTGCATAAAAGCAGATTACTTGGCAATATTTTTGCATTTCACTGCAAATTAAAACATGAGCATTATTGAAAAAAAAAATCTATCAAGATCAAGAAACTTTTCTTGTTCTCTTAATTCGTAATTCATTAAGACACTAAACCATGCTTAACCAGTCTTAAAAGCTAAAAGACTCAGCCTTTAAACAAAAAAATTCTTCAAGCCCTTATAAAATCAAGAAATCATAATTAATTTAAAATTAATAAAGAGTATAATTAGACGGAATAAAAAAAACACATCAAGATACCAACTTTATATGAAAATTAGAACAAAATTCACAACTTCAAACTACAAAAAAAAAAAACTCATTATAATATTTAGACAGATAAAGAGACAAACGGGTACTCACATAGAAAGTAGACGCCATTTTGAATAATGTGAAGACTATCTTTGAGATCCAATATGATTACATGTAAATTTAAACTTCAAAAACACTTTGATCAATGATTTTCTTTCTAGAAAATTTTCAAAGAGAGGAAACGAAGAAAAATTGAAATCTAAAAGAGAGAATTTTTTTTTTATAAAGAGAGATAAGAGAAATGTTAAAATTGAGAGAGACAAAGAGGTTGGATTTATACTCTAAGGGAGAAATTTAGGGAATTCAAAATTTCGACCGTTGTGTTTGGTTTTTCTCTTACTCTCCCTAATTTAGGTTTCTCTTTACACCCAATTGGGTAAAGATCCGATTCATTAAGAAAATAGTCCATTTACATTGTATAAAGTACCTATTACATTCATAATAATAATTTTTACATAAAAAAGAGACCACTCATTATTTTAGATCACTTGAATAAATTAGCATCATCACAAACTTATAAATATTAAGTCAACCCCACAAACCTAGTAGGCTAAAGGAAATGGTATTGTTAAAGGTTGTCAATTATGTTGAAAATAGCTGGTATTCCTTGTAATATTTCAAAAAACAAAACAAAATAGAACAAATTTCATCTCGTTTCAGATCTCGAATCACTCCATATTTCTCGTTTAAATTTCAATCGAGATGTTCAAGATTTACTTCATAAAAAAAGATCATATTGTTGTCCCAGCTACTAAAAGAAGAAAGAAAATAAGAAGAGAGAAATAGAAGCTTGTTATTTTGGTTACTCTTTTGAGTAGCAAGAGCTCCCGAAGACAATAATTGAAAGAGCTGTTGTAATAAAAATGGAGATGTGCATGGTTCTATTTGGGTATATCCTTTAAAGTCTTAAAAAAAGAGGTTTAAGAAATAGTTAGACTTTAAACTTGATATGAGTCACTTGGTATCCCATCTCGATAGTAAGTAATAGATTGATGGCCCGAGCATTTTCAAATAAGTAAGAAAAATCTGAGGCTTAGGTTATTAACTCAACTTGGCTTAATAAGTTTGGTAAATGTAACTATATGATTAAAAAAAAAGGAAAGAGGCAAGAACAGTACATAAATCAAACTAAAAAATGCAATGATAACGTTAAAAAACAACATGAGTCCTCTTGAGTTAGCCTGCTAAATACAAGACTTGGTCATGAGATCAAGATAAATCTATAAAAAGCAAATTGAAAAAAACAAATAATCACAAATCTCAGACAATCCAAAGTTGAAGGCCAAAACTAAAAATAACAACTCAATGTTGCATGGTGAAACTAAAAAAAATCCTATGAAAAAAAAAGTAACGAAAAAAACTCAAATCAATTTAGGTCAAACCAATAAGCCCGCAATCTAGGACATGTGATCACGACAATCCTTTAGAAAGGAAAGTGACAAAAACCATGAAGACCAATCCCCAGGTAACGCTATGTTGAAGGATAAAATTGAGAAAAAATAAGTTTTAAAAAAAACATGAAAAAATGATCGAAGTCAACTCAAGTTAATTTTTGAAACTCATCACCTAAGTCATGAAATTAGGACTAACCCCATAGAAGTCAAACCCAAAAAAATTATGAAGCAAAATCCTCATTCAATTAAATATTTATGGATTAAATTGAAAAAAAATCAATCAAAAAATAATTAAAAACAAAATAAATAGCAATAAAAAAAATAAGAACCAAGTTAGAAATACAAAATAAAATGAAATAACATATTGAGGGATGAAATTTAAAAAAAAAAGAAATTAAGAAAAAAAAACAAATAAATAATAACAAAATAATGATGACTAAATTTGATATAAAAATTAAATGAAACTAATTAAATGCTAAGAGATTAAATTGAAAAATAAATAAATAAATAAATAAAATATTCAAAACAAAATAAATAAAAATAAAAAGAATAAAGATCAAATATAATACAAAGAAAAATAAAGGACACCAATATTTTGGAAAGCCAATGCGATTCTTTAGGAGAAGAGAGAGAGAAAAAAACCCACCGAAGCCCAACGATGATGCCTTCACCAACACATATTTCATTAAATGACCGACTTGTTGGATTGTTAATGAAATGTTTGGTGAACCCAACAGTTAAGTAAAATGGTAAATTATGTTTATGGTATTTAGCGTTGGATTGATAAGAATTTTGTTATTGAGTTCATGATACAGATTGTTGAATTTATAAATGCCCAACCATTGTGAATAATGAAGAAATAGATTGTATCACCCGAGAAGAATGCATGAAAGGGTAGATAATCAAGCAAATTAAAATTGTGATAATAAGAAAGATCTCTGTGATGAGGAAGGTGATGTTATAACATAAAGGATGACTTGGAGATAAAACTAGATTAAATGCATGACTGCTTTGGGAAGTCAATTGAAGTATAAAATAAGGTTATATTGTCCAACACAAAAAGGGTGAGAAAAAAATGTGGCTAAAATTATAAAATTATGTGAGGAGAATCCATTTCAAACATAAATATACAAAGAAAAAGAAATGCAATAATATTTCGATCATGTGATGTAATGGATCATTAAGCTGAAAGGTGAAGTAAACCTTAAATATATTCTTACTCGGCAGAGTGCAAATATGTTAACGATGAGATAATGGTGATAATGCAACTGACATCTAATGTATGAGACAAGTCAATTGCATGATATAATTTTTGTTTTTAAAGGAATGAGTCTCCTTGGTGTTTCTTTTATATTGATAATGTTGCTTATTACATTGTGAGTAAAAAACATTATTTATTAGATGACATGATGGGTGTATAGAAATATACCTATACAAATCCGGTGTGAAAAGTTCAAATAATAAATTGGACACAAATAGTAAAATTAAGAATGGTTAAGTTGATGAGTGTATATATGTCAATAAGAAAATGATGCATAAATTAAGTTTTTAATTATCAAATTATAATTGATTTTAAATATTATATTTTGACTCTTAAGAACGGGAAAGATAAAATATTATGAACATTGTAGGGTGTTCTTATATTCTAGCTTAATGAAGAAAGATAATAATATAAAGAATAGATCATAATAGTCTTTTATTCTATAAAAAAAAAAAAAACAACCCTAATTTTCTGAATTCAAGTTTCTATGAAGCCTTTTTCTTACGTGTAAAATTTATGGGGTGCTATACTCGGCACCTCAAGATCCTTTGCCTCTTTGAAACCACTACCGCCACCTTTTTTGGCTACATATGTCATGAAGCAATTCATGCATTGAATTCTCATCGACGAACCCTAGTTTCTATGAAGCAATTCATGCATTGAATTTATGGGTTGCTAGTGCTTGTTTACACGGGTTGTTTGATACCTTAGAGAGTGTGTTCACACAGTTGAAGCACTCGTCATTGCCTCAGTCATTTGGACATTGATAGAAAGCAGAAATGCTAATATTTTCGTCGCCCTATGGTTTTAAAGAACTTGGAAGTAGAGGATTGTGGTAAGAGTTCTTGAAAAAGAGAGGAAAGGATTCGTAAATGAGATTCAATGGAACTTGCAGTGAATGTTTGAATATATTATTGTGTCTAAAAATTTATAGAGCTATTCGAAAACAAATTAATATTGTAATTTTTTTTTAATGAAGTTAGAAATATATATTTTTTGAAATTTTCTATTAAAATAAAATATTTCTTCATCTAAAGTTATTTTGAGAAAAATGTTGTGGATTCTCTACTATTAAATTGAAATTTTTTAATAGCAACTTTAAGAGAGTGATTTTGAGAAAAATTGTGATGGTATATCTACTCCGTTAAAAAAGCATTTCTCATCTTTTATTGCTATTACTAGAAATGATTATTTTCGATTCAGTTTGATTTTTACAAAAAAAACCAAAACCAGTTTTTTTAAAAAAAAAACTGAAATCGGTTCAAACGACTGGTTTCGGTTATTTTGGGGAAAAAACTGGTCCAAACCGGTTGGGCTCGGTTTTTTTCCGGTTTGGCTCGGTTTTTTTCGGGTTTTTTTTGTTTGGTTCGGTTCGGTTTCAGGCTTATAAAACCAAACCGAACTGGTCAGTTTTTTTAAAATTCTAATCGGTTTAATCGGATTTTTTTACGGTTCGGTTTTTTCTCATCCCTGGTTGTTACACTTATTTTGTGTCATTTATTTTACTATAAAAGTAATTACAAAACTATTGAGATAGTAATGATATATTTTAACCAACAACTTTCAAACAATTTGCACAAAATAATTATCTATTCTTGAAATTTATTGTGAAATTTGCTAAAGTTTAACCTGACAATGTTTTCACATCGAATTTTCTTTTTAAAAAAATGTTTTTGGTAGGAGCAAGCAATTAATTGTACTGTTAACTATATAAGTGATTTGTGTGTTGTGTGTTATCTGGTAGGCCAATCCAAATTTTTTTCAATATAAAAAAGAATGCTGAGACAATGCAAGTATTCATAAAAAAATAAAAAAAAATCTAAGACTCAAGTTATTAACTTGATTGGGTTTAATAAGCTCAACTAATTTAATAACACGAATAAAAAAACTACAAAAATGATAAATAAAGTGAAAAAAATTGACAACGAAAAAGTTTAAAAACACTCGACCCGAGTCCATCCGTGTTAGCATGTCAAATATACAACTTGGTTGTGACACTAGGATAACCTTGTAAAAGCAAATTGAATAAAGTCATGAATTTCAATTATCAAATAATTCAATATTTAATGGTGAAACTAAAAAAAAAACAGTCTGAGTCAAATCAAGTTAACCCACTAACCCCGCTATCATTGACATAAAATTGAGATAACTTTATAGAAAGAAAAAAAATAAAAACATAAAGATCAATTTTCAATCAATCAAATGACGAATGATAAAATTAAAATAAAAAACTAGTTTTAAAAAATTCAAATATTGAAGAATCTTGATTGATAACAAAGAAAAAACTAAATGAGAATGTGATAACTCCATAAAAAGTAAAATGAAAAAAAAATCAAAGCTCAATTTCTAGCAACTAAAATATTGAAGGACAAAATTAAAAAAAAAAACTAAAAAAAATCCAACCCGAGACCACATGGGTCAGCATGCAAAATCTATAACCTGATTATGATACCAGGGTAACCCCATCAAAAGCAAATTGAATAAGACTGTGAAACTTAATTATTAAATAACCTAATGTTAAAAAGCGAGACAACCTATATCATTTTTAAAATTAGTGAAAAATCCAATAGAAAACAAAGAAAAAAAAACGAAGCTTAATCTCCAATTTAATAAATGTTATAGGATAAAACTAAAAAAATATGAGTTTTAAAAAAACAAATTTGGGTGAAACTCTTAAACTTAAGTTAATCTTCAAATTCACAATTCATAAAATCTTAAGCCTTGGCTAAATCAAAAGGCTCAATTCCTAACTAATTTAATGTTAAAAGATGAAATCAGAAAAATAATATCATTTGAAAAAAATTATCAAGAATGAAGATCAAATTTGATAGGAAAAAAATTCAGAAGAAGAAATCGCAAAAAAATTCAATTCTAAAATTTATGTCAAGTAAAACAAATAAAATCAAAAGAATAGAACCAAATATGATATATGAAAATAGTTAGAGGATGAAATTGAAAAAAAAAACTAATTTTAGAAATTATTTCATATAAATAATAATAATAATAATAATAATAATAATAGAGATTGAATTTAAAATAAAAAATTAAAAGATTTTTGAAATTTTAAAATATAAGGCGTAAAAATTAAAGATAGAAAAAAGAAAGTAAAAAAAAAAAATATAAAGCCACCGTGCCAAACTCTCCACTATGGAGTGGTTACTAAGACGATTTAAGTGAAATTAAATGTGCTTCTCATTGTTCTCCTCTTATTTGCTCCGTTGTCTTTCATCATCGTTGTAGAAAATTCAGTTTTTACAACTTTAATTATTTTAAATAAACTAAATTATATTTTATCAATTTAAACGGATTATCTTTTTGATATCGCGAGAATTCAACGTAAAATTAGCTGAAATAAATTACAAGGTTTAATTCTATATAAATTCAATTCAATGTAAATATTAAATCATAAAAAAAGAGAGTAAAGTAACTGAAAAAAAAAAAAAAACTATTGATCCATAATATTTTTTATGTGTTTAGGTACAATAAAACCTCAAAACATTTTAATTGCTTTTTAATAATTTAATTTAATTTATCCATGTTGTTGAGAACGGGCTGGGACCTATCTAGACTTTATGGGGCAACCCCAAACAAAGGGATGGGCACGTGGAAAAACTTAACACCTTTCATTTTTATTATTTTTTTAATAAAATAAAATAAATCTCATTTTTTGTCATAGTTTTAAACAGGTCCACTCAAGAACATGGAGCTCAAACCAGGCTAGGTTTAAAAAAAATAAATAAAACTTAAGGTGTTTGATGACCCGGTAAGACCCGGTCAAAATCCGGTTGCAACCCATTAATTTTTGTTTTTTTTTTACTAAAACAATATCGTTTTGATTTAAACAAAATTGATCCGGACAACCTAATGATTCGATCAAAATCCAGAACCTGAATCTCAAACCAGACCGGGTTTAAAAACTATACGTGCTGCAGTCGCCCCGCGCTTCTCTCTTCACGTCTCTGGTAAGAATTTCCTCCAAGTAAATTGGAGGATATGGAAGTACAATGGAAACTTATGTAATTTATTTGTTCAAAGATTCAGTGATATGAGTGGTGGCTGATAGAACAAGTGAAAGCAATGCTTGGAATCAGATTTTATTTACCACTAACAATACGACAAAACATTTTATGTACCATAGCAATCTGTTAAAGAAGAAGGAATAAAAGATATATGCTCTGCTTTTTCAAAAGAGTATACACTCAACATCTCACACAAATTCTGTGTTTTTAGTGCTTACTGATCTAAGCAACCAACCAATTCAGTGGAGAAAAATCTCCCTCTTGTACAACAGCAGCAATGTTGCTGCTAGTAGCTAAGCTGAAACCTGTGCCAAGGATTCTCTGGCAAGAACATCTCTTGAAATCCCAAACTGGATTCCCTGTAAGCATCCATATACAAAGCAGCCCCCCTGAGATAAGGAAGAAGATACTTGCTTTTTTTGTTGTTCTCCGCTTTCTTTGCCAAGCCAAAATCTCTGATCTTCGCCACAAATTCAACACTCCTAATGCCAGCAACACGAGCAAGATGTACTCAGATTACAATTCACAATGAACATAACCCTGCCTATGAATATGATCAATGCCTTCAAGAATACACCTTGCAAGACTAGCTACTGTTCCTCCAGACGATACTCTAACAACAAATTGTAAATCATCATACCATTCTTGTTGATGGTAGTTTATTTACCAAAACACATGATAATAAAAGGGCAGCCATTCCTAAAGCATCTCCCAAATTAACTGTGCTTCTCATTGTTCTCCGTCTCCCTTCCTCATCAATGCAGTTAATTCACCATAGTCTATTTCTCCTTCCTGCAACAAATTTCCATGAATACATGTTGTCAAAAACTCCCAAAACAAACGGAATAAGCTTCTGAATTATTTATCAGAGTGGAAAATATGGATTGAAATGACAGTAAAGAATGGGTTTACATTATCTTGATCAATTTCTATAATCATCTCAGAGAGGTGGAACTCACTTGAGCCAAGCTCTTCGTAGGCTTGTTGAAGCTCATCAATACTTGTGTAACCACTACCATCTTTATCAAAGAATGAGAAATCAGATGCTAAATTCTCCTCTCTCCAATTTATTCAAGTGAAATTCACCACAATCATATAGGCTATAATAAACATCACGGTGACTACTGAATCTGAACATTTAGCATATCATCGTTACAAAAGCTGCGTTGAGGAGATTCTTGAGGAGGTTCGGAAATATCCACTTATTTTATCATGCTCACAAATGAACACATAAAGGGTTAGGAGTTCTTTTATTTTATTCTTTTTTAAAGATTTGCAATGAACTTGTGAAGGTGGGAATTCGCACGTGTTTTTTCTTCCTTGGGTTTACTTTTGGAAAGAAAGATCTGAATTTAATTAACGACAGGCCAAAGCCCAAGGGCTGAACAAGCTTTAAAGCCTTGGATAGAAGCTCGTATATCCTGAAGCCCGGCAATATATTACTGCCATAAAACGCTAGTCCATGAAGAAAATCCTAGACCTAAAAGAGCAACCGGTGGCGAGCTTACTCTTTCCCGCATAATAAATTTTAAAAGTATATTTCATCTAGTCACATTCTAGATTTTTTTAAAAAAAATTATTGGTTTAAATTTTACAAGTCTTAAAATCACTGAAAATTTATATACTCGTTAATTTTAGAGCTCATAAAATTAATCGAATTATATACAAACTGATTCACACACTTATATTAATAAATAAAAAAACAATTCATTAGATCTTTCCAATAAAATCACCACCAATCTTTATATACTCCGTGTAAAATACCCCTGCGACCAACACATTTTTGCCGCACATTTCCACAATAAATCTAATGTGGTCATAGCCTTCCTCTCTTGTTATTTTCTCATATTTGGAACTCTTTGATTCAATCTGAACTAAGTGATGCTTTGAATGCAAGAAAATCAAGGTTCTCTCCACTTTCCCTTTTCTTCTCTTCAATCCCTTTTTAAAACCCTAATTTTTAATTTTTTTCCTTCAAAATAACCCACCAAAACACTCAATCTCGTTTTTTTTTAATTACTTATGTATCCTTTATTCACTTTAATTTAGCCTCTCTTTGATGAATTTAGCAAGAAACAAGAGGAAAATTCAAACAATTCTCATCTGCTCTTTGGAAGCAAATTAACCACCGGCCATAAGAGGAAAAAAAGGGTATTTATAGTTTAAAATTTCTATTATTTACACATTCACCTCAATATTTATCTCATATATTCCATTTTTTCCCACAACTTTTTCCTTCTGAAATAATTTATACCATATCACTTTTTTTTATCCAATTTCACCCCTCTCATATTATCTAAATTTTATTTGGTATGTACCATTTTAGGGATGGTGGCTGCAATGGGGTCAATGAAGTAGGGGCAACTTGATCAATACCCAACAATCTGCGATACATTTCACTTGGTAATATTGACAATATATAGATGACAATTGTTCTTTCTTTTTTTTTTATTAAAAAAATTCATAGGCAGTTGTCATTTTGGTTATTTGGTGGGCTAGTTTGGGTATTGGATTGGTTTCCTATAGTACTGTAACTTACACGAGCCTCCATCACTCTAAACGCCCCGAAAGTCAAAGAATACACACACACACACACACACACACACGCACGCATTTGTCTGTTTTAACTCAATATTTCAACATGTGGATTTATTAGTTTTGGTCCGTTTGGTCTTTACCAAAATATATATATATATATAGTTTTGGTCCGTTTGGTCTTTACCAAAATATATATATATATATATAATATTTTGATGTGATGTTATGAAACAATGATAAAATAAAATAAAAATTATCCTGTCCCTTTTTCATACACAAGTACGTATCTATTTAGGTTGGAATCTGAGCTTAAAT
>Ga0325411_1002675_pt1 | contig 20155 bp, 11 predicted proteins | sample PopdelMetagenome_13_FD_206181 | JGI IMG/M metagenome (GOLD analysis project Ga0325411, IMG submission 206181) | Populus deltoides microbial communities from Bellville, Georgia, United States - Xylem-PdIQD-R4 | ecosystem: Host-associated > Plants > Phyllosphere > Stem > Wood/Secondary xylem...
TCCATGTTCGTGTAGGTGTAGAAACAACCCTTGTTGTGCTTGACGTAGTTACACCAGTTCGCACACCTCCTCGTTTCTGCTGCCTCTCTACTCGAGTTGCAAGCTTTATAACTTCCTCAAGGAAGATATACGGCTGTAATTCAACAACATTAGCTATATCCTTCCTCAACCCTCCAAGAAATCTAGCTATTGTTTGCTCTTGGGGTTCCATCAATTCACATCGAATCAGCAGCAACTCAAACTCTTTCACATACTCTTCCACGCTCAAAGATCCTTGTCGTAAAGTCTAAAGTCTGATGTATAGCTCCTGTTTATAGTAATCAGGAACAAATCTCTTCTTCATCACTCTTTTCATTGTTGCCCACGTTGTAATCTCCTCTTCTCCATCCCTTCTCCTCTGAATCTTTAAGTTTTCCCACCATAAAAGAGCATAATCCATAAACTCAAGTGCTGCCACCTTGCACTTCCTTTCTTCAGAATATTCATACCATTCAAACACCTTTTCTACCTTCTGAATCCACTCCAAGTATTCCTCGGGTGAACTACTTCCTCTAAACGGTGGAATCTTAACTTTGAGACCATTAGAAGGATTATAATTCTGCCTTCTTGGTCTGCACCTATCGTCGGCCTCATCATCCCCATTTGGATCTTCGTCTGCTTCTATAATATCATTTCGTGGCACCCTAAGTGCTTGCCTCTGTTGGGGTTGCAAATTATTTCTTTGCATCATTTGCATAAGGGTATTCAACTATTCATGAATTCCAGTCATTTCATCCCGAATCTCAGCATGAGATCGTTGTAAGCCCATAACCTATGCCTGTTCCAAACTTAACCCTCTTGGCAAATCTTCTTTATCTCCAGCCATAATTAAGTTTATCAACCTTAATTCTAGCAAGCCTTTCTTTTATTTTTGGCTCCTCCTTAGATCGCAACTGATGCTCTGATACCAGATGATGTGCCGTGAATGATTCAAAAAATCAGCAACAGTGAATTTGACGAAAATGGATGAAGGATGGGTCTGGTTGGTTGTCTTTCTTTTGGTGTTTAGGCTGGATTATAGTGATTTCAAGGTAAATAAGATGGAGGATAGACTAGAATGATACTTTGATAAGTCGATCTGGACACCAGAAAGATCAATCTAGGATTTCGACGCCACACTCTTTGTGATTGAAGAATGATAAGTCAGGTAGGGTTCTTCACAAAATCAATTTGGAAGAACAACTCTTAATTCTGTGAATTAAGTTTTCAAATCTTGGCCAAAAGTCCTTTATTACATATTCTGATACTATATTTATAACTGGAACATCCCTCTAAAGCTAGGAAAAATTCAACATGGCAGAAGTCAAGCTCAAAAAATAGACTTTGACAAACTAACCTAATTGACTAGCACATGTTTTTTGACCTTTCTAACACAAACAGACCAAATTTAAAACAGCCATATCTTCTTACACAAAAGTCCAATGCAATCATGGTTTGACAATCTAGAAAGAACATGTTCTGAACTTGAAATCCACCTAGATTAGTCTTGTTTTCACATGCAATGGATGACTTCAAATTTGGGTTCAAATTCATTTGCTGTTCTGACTATAAACAGCATCAATTCCTTCACTTATTTGCAAATCAACCCAAATTCAAGTAGCCCAGCATCAAAAGAACCATTAAGAGCTTTTCCCATCTCTAAGTTCCAATTATAGGCAAATAAACATCCTTGAACCAATTTCAAACTAATTGCTAATTTTTAACTCTAACGCAGCTTCAATCATTCCAATTTGACTCGTCAAGGCCCTTTGTAGTTGTTTCGCTCTTGCTCTTGTCATTGGACCATCTGAATCCTCTTGCATATTAGTTTTAGCTTTACAAGATGGAATATAATTCCCATGATGCACATCATACTCCCCAACAAGATGTGACTTGCTTGCATTGGTACCACGTCACCCAAAACTTCATCAACATATTTCCCAATCGAAAATGAAACCACAACCTGTTTAGTCACTGTTACTTCACCACCACATTCAACCATATGGTTTAGCATGCTTAACAGTACACAAATTCAGTTTACTAACAAGGATGGTACTACAAACAATAACACAGCTTCAACTATCTATAATTAAACCACACACCTTGCTTTGTACATAACAACGCGTATGGAAGATCTCTCTTTATTTTTAATATACTGATATGATTAAAGACAGTAACAAGATGAAATATCACCCTTTTTGTTTTCTTAGATGACGCAGACACGAAGAACAAGAAGATGGATGCAAACACTGAAAAACTTAAAGGAACACTAAAAAAACGAAAATAACAGAAGGATATGACCTTGTTTTGGAGCCTAGCTCTGATACAAATTGATGTGAACCTTATGATCACGTGGTCACGCAACCCACAATCAAGATTGAGATGTGATCCCGGAAAGCTGAAATAGGTCTGATAGAAGTGTGACACAATGAAAACCTGCCCCAAGGCTCCAACACTATTGGATTGAGTAGAATGACGCCAAGAAGCTAGTTAATCTTTGATAAGTCAGATTCAGTTTGTGTAAGAACTGAAGAATATAAGAATCACTCTCACGCGTTAAAACTGAAAAATTCAGAAGTAATTATCATCAAAGCTACCGAAATTTTGGTTACATGTGTTTAAATAGTTCTTAAAAGTAACCCTAATGGCCCCTTATGTGGACTTAAATGAGGTCCACTCAAAACTGACCTAAAACCCTAAACTGAAAAGCCCATAACTTAATCCAAACAAGTCTTGGATCCTAACTGAAAACAAAGTATTAATTAAGCCTAAACAATCCTTGGGCTGTAGCTAACAAAATAAAACAAAGCCCATAATATTAAATCCATGTTCTGTCATGAGAAGAAGAGGTAGCCACCCATGTTGTTTTCAAGTTGTAGAAGCATTCTTTTGTTTCCTTTGCTGTCCTCATCTCATGGCCCAAATAAGGTTGTATTGGATCCCTCTTGCACATGAATAAGATGTACTAAGGTCTCCTCTTGATACTCTAATGAACCTTTCAATTCTTACTTGGTTGAAACATTCAAAACCAATGCATTCAGTGCCTCTTTCAATGCCTTTGTCTTGGGCCGAGTAATTGGACCATTTGGAACATTTAATGGGTCCTTGCTGGTGTTTCTGGGCTGGTCCACATCAATGTGATCACGAGGTTCACATCAAATATTAGAAGTTGAAGTTGTATCAGAACTATATCCTAAAGCTAAGCATGGATGAAAGTAGAAAAAAGCTTCATTGAGAAGGATCGGATTTGTTGTTATGGCTTACCAGCAAGATTGGTAACTGATAACGCTCAAAATTTTATTGAGAAGTTGATTGTTGAGCTCTGCAGCAAATGGAAGATTAAACACCTCAATTCTTCTCTTTACATACCAAAAATGAATAGAGAGGTTAAGGCAGCTGATAAGAATCTCAAGAAGATCATTTAGAAGATGGTGGTCACATATAAGGATTGGCATGAGATGGGGAGTTCATACTTCACGCATACCGTACCATAGTTAGAACTTCCACAAATGCAACCCTACATTCTTTGGTATATGAGATGGAGGCAGTTATTGATGTGAACCTCGTGATCACATGGTCGCACAACCCATACTCAAAGACACCAATTCCCGAAAAGCCAAGTAAATCAGGTTTGATAGGAGTGTGACACAAAGATAACTTGTACATAGGCACCAACACTATTGGAAACGGAAACCCCCACCCAACGAATATTGATTCGTGAACGACTTCATAAGGATGAAGCCACGAAGACAGTTGTTCTTCGATAAGTCATTTTTCAGTTCATTAGAGAACCATGGAAGGGAGATTATCTCACCAACACACACACACACACAAAGTGCGGCAAACAACAAGTTTTATTAATCTGAATTTTCTAACTTACATGTCTGGTTATGCCTTTATTTATACTAACTCTAGACTTAAATAAACCCTAATGGACCCCCCTTACAATTGACCCAAATAAGTAATAATAATCCAAAGACTAAGAAGAAAATAATAAAAATAATAAAAATCTGAAAATTACGATCCTAAATATGCTAGAATCAATTTTTTCACCATTAAGAAGTCCAAAATAGACTAGGAAATCTGATATGAATGTAGAATTTATTCTGAAGTCTTCTTTCCTTTTTTGTAGCTAGGATGAATAAGGAATCCTTGTAAGAAAAAAATTATGAACATTTATGAATCCTTGTCACACATGGAAACTATGTTGCTGCCCATTAAAGATCTTTGGAGAATTAGGAGATTCCCAAAATAAGCTGCCACATCCTTTTAGGAAAAGAATCCTAGCCAAATAGGAAGTCCATAAGTCAAAAGGAAGTACATAACAAAATTCGTACAACCTCTGTTGACCCGTGTTTCGATGCTTTCCCGAACTCCGATTGACCTGAAATTTTAAACCAAGGTAGGAAAACATGTCGGGAGACTCGTAAACTTTCAGCTTGATTCAACGGTTGGATTGAGAATTACTGGATAGGTGCACTTTTTACGTCAAAATCCGAATTTGACCTTACTTGGATCATATCATTCCCTCTCTCTTCAAGATAATTCATCGTCGAATCACCAACAAGTTGAATGGACAATTCCTTAGCCTCTTTTTAAAGCCTTTGGAGTTCTTTTCTTGCCAACAATCGTCGCCAACAACTTTGATGAAAGTTGCAGCCGTTCTATTTTGTATATCATTATTGCAGCGTATTTTGTCCTCTCTTTCTGAAGCTTGCTGGGCATTAACTGAAGTCGTTAACACATTAAGTTCTTGCTTCATCTCTCCTAGAATACAAGATAGACTCTTAGATTCTTTTTTAGAACATTAATCTCTTTATTTCTCTCGCTTTGATACCACCTCTCCTTTCTTTTGCCATAACACCTCATCAAAATACATGAAATCCCTTTGGTTTCTAGACTGCCAAAAACCTTCCCAATAGCCTATGGTCTCATCCTTAAAACCATCATCACCAATATCATCAACGTCCTCATAATCAGCCCACCTTGGCCTTTCAGCCCCATTGCCATTGTTAGATTTGTGTTGAGCCCCAACTTTTCTCACATCTTGGGTACATTTTCCAGCCACGTTACCATGTTTTCCCACCTTCTCAAGTATGTTACACACATTCCCCATCATCAAATTCATTCTTTCCATCATCTTTGTCATGGCATGCATTTGGAATTTAAGTTCTACATCGGGAGGGGGGGTTGTTGTTTTGCGCTGACATGACAAAGATGATGTCACACCTCTCATCTCACCTTCTTGCGGTTCTTGCAGAACTCAAACAAATACCAAATAGAACCAACTTGGCAGCGCAATCCAAATATGTATATATGACTCAAGAAGCAATAAAAAACAGAAAACAAGCAAAACAAAACTGCGATGATAGTCTTGCGAATAGCAAGCGAGTCTATTCAAAATATGAACGAAACTAAAGACTCGAATAAAAACAGAAACAAAGATATGGAAAATGATGAAAAAACACCCAAATATGTTGCATATGATGAAAATAAACTGCAAGAAATGAAAACAACAGAAAGCAAGTGAATTTTAAAAGTTGACGCAAAACAGACTCGTTTACAACGAGTTAAGTCTGAATATGGAACCTAAAGTAAATGATGTCCAATTGAGTTAAAATTTTAGATATAGTGCGATATCAACCCAAATAGATAGAATATAAAGTTTGAGTATTTTACGACAAGGTTTGATATACTGACACAAAAACGTTATGAATCAGACCTGATTAGACCCGAATTTGAAAACCCAAGCAAATGATATCCAATTGATCCCAAATTTGATATATGGTGCGATTAGGACCCCAGTAATTATAATATCAAATTTGAGCTAATTCCGAGTTTATTTAATCCAATTTTTTCTTGTTTAGTTTTTTGCTACAAAATCGAATAAACGTGTTTTTGAACAATTTTTTTTTTGGTTTTCTGTTTTCTCTTTTTTTTATGCTACTAAAATATTTTGAACAATAACAGAATGAAATAACAATTTTTTTTTATATGTCGCAAATTCAAGGAGAAGAAGAAATAAGGAATTTTTGCGAAATCAACAAGAAACGAAAATTTCAGAAGGATATAACCTGATTAATGGAGCCAAGCTCTGATACCAAATGATGCAAACCTTGTGATCACATGGTCATGCAACCCACACTCAAAGACACTAATTCCTGGAAAGCCAAGTAAATCAGGTTTGAGAGCAGTGTGACACAAAGATAACTTGTACTTAGGCACTAACACTATTGGAAACGGAAACCCCCATCCAACAAATATTGATTCGCGAACGAGAAGTATAAGGATGATGCCACAAAGACAGTTGTTCTTCAATAAGTCGTTTTTCAGTTCATTAGAGAACCATGGAAGGGAGATTATCTCACCAACACACACACACAAAGTGTGGCAAACAAGAAGTTTTATTAATCTGAATTGTCTAACTTACATGTCTGGTTATGCCTTTATTTATACTAACTCTAAACTTAAAAAAACCCTAATGGACCCCCCTTAGATGGACTTTAGGCCACTTACAATTGACCCATATAAGTAATAATAACCCAAAGACTAAGAAGAAAATAATAATAAAATAAAAATCCAAAAATTACCATCCTAAATATGCTAGAATCAGATTTGTCACCCATAAGAAGTCCCAAATAGACTCGGAGAAATCTGATTCGGATAATTTATGTTGCTGCCCCCTTTGATGTCCTTGATTAGCTTGGATTTCCTTGTTTAACTTCGACAAATAAGAAAACAAATTTCCTCATTTGTTGCTGATTTAATTACTTTCCTTCCTAAATTAGGAAAAACATTAAATAATCCTCCCCTATTTAGAAATAAAATATGGCCAACTTCCTTAATTAGAAAAATAAATTATTGACGTTTTATCCTTGTAGCATTAGTAAAAAAAAAAGCCTAACAAGGCTGGTATTGGGTCGGACACATCAACCCCTTGTTCCACACAAATTGGGCTCTTCTTGGACCTGAATTAGATGAATTAAAGGCTTCATACTCCTTAAATGTCCCCCTTCTAGGTCTATTTTGCTCCATATGTTCTGAACAAACCCATTCAATGCTTCTTTAAATTTCTTTACCCTAGCTCTTGTGATTGGCCCAATTAGCACCTCCAAGGGGTCGTTGGCATGATTACGCTTGGTGTTAGGCTAATCTGCATCACAAGCCTTGGATCCTAGCTGAAAAACAATGTATTAACTAAGCTCAAACATGAAAGAAAATAATAAAACTAACTAATCTGTCATTAGATACCATCAGCTCTTCTTTCCTTGTGTAGCTAGGATTAAAATTTTGATAAAATTATAAAAAATTTAACTGGACAAAATTCTGGGAATATGAGAACATGGGCTACTTTGTCTAAATTTTGATAAAATTATAAAAATTTTAACTCTCTAAAATCATAAAATTAATAAAAATTCAGATTAACAAAAACTATGCTTTTATAAAAAATTTCAGTCTTAAGACACAAAAATGACCAAAAACTAATATCCAAATTGGATTGACTTTTTTCATATATGATCAACTATTTTATTAAATGTCTAGTCGTTTCTTAAAACAGTCTCTTTGAAGATGTCGCCGTTCTAAACCACGACATTAAATCAAGTGTTGTTTATGCGAACCTCGTGATCACGTGGTCATGCAACCCACACGCAAAGACACCAATTCCCGAAAAGCCAAGTAAATCAGGTTTGATAGGAGTGTGACACAAAGATAACTTTTACCTAGGCACCAGCACTATTGGAAACGGAGAGCCCCACCCAACGAATATTGATTCGCGAACGAGAAGTATAAGGATGATGCCACGAAGACAGTTGTTCTTCGATAAGTCGTTTTCAGTTCTTTAGAGAACCATGGAAGGGAGATTAACTCACCAACACACACACAAAGTGCGGCAAACAAGAAGTTTTATTAATCTGAATTGTCTAGCTTACATGTCTGGTTATGCCTTTATTTATACTAACTCTAAACTTAAATAAACCCTAATGGACCCCCCTTAGGTGGACTTATATTAAGCCCACTTACAATTGACCCAAATAAGTAATAATAACCCAAAGACTAAGAAGAAAATGATAAAAATAATAAAAATGCGAAAATTACCATCCTAAATATGCTTGAATCAGATTTGTCACCATTAAAAAGTCACCAAATAGACTAGGAAATCTGATCTGAATGTAGAATTTATTGTGAAGTCTTCTTTCCTTTTTGTAGCTAGGTGAATAAGGAATTCTTGTAAGAAAAGGATTCTGAAATAATTATGAATCCTTGCCACACTTGGAAACTATGTTGCAGCCCATTAAAGATCTTTGTAGAATTAGGAGATTCCCAAAAAAAATTGCCACATCCTTTTAGGAAAAGAATCCTAGCCAAATAGGAAGTCCACAAGTCAAAAGGAAGTAAATAACAAAATTCGTACAGCTTATGTTGACCCATATTTCGATGCCTTTCCGAACTCTGATTAACCTGAAATGTTAAACCAAGGTAGGAGAACATATTAGGAGAATCCACGTAAAATTTCAGCTCGATCCAATGGTCGGATTGAGAATTATGACTATTGCCGTAAAACTGGATAGGTGCACTTTCTACGTCAAAATCCGAATTTGACCTTGTCTGGATCGTATCAGCTGTTGTTCAGAATTGTAACATTTGATCAAATGTTGCGGTTCAGAAATGAAAAATTTGATTAGATATCGGATTTCAGATCCATGACATCCTCAAACTGTATTATTTTGCCAAAACTTTTTCATCTTGTGCTATTTTGGTATTTAATTTATATTTTGGGTGCTAATTTCCTAATTTATACATTTTGTTTTTCATCAACTTCATGTAATAGATAATTTGAAATCAATCGCTCTCATAAGATAAATAACAAATAAAATCATAAAAAATCTCTTTCTTTGCTTAAACTTTTTTTTATGGTTTCTTGTCACATGGATCTCTTAATATGGAAGATTGATGAGAAAGTAATTAGGGCAGAACGAATTTAAATGGATGACTGTTGGTATTTATTGTGCTACCGAGCTTAAACACAACCTTTTATTAATCTAGGGAGTATGGATATTGTTGGTCTAGGTTGGGAATTAGTAGTTGGCTTTTAAGGTTTGGCTTTATTTGTAACAGTTCTTTGAATCTCAAACACACACACACACACACACATATATATAAAGTGAAAATGATGAATTTAAAATTTTTTAAAAGTGTTGAAGATCTTGTTAGACAGATTTAAAGTTATTTAGAGTTTATTTAAAGAATATCTTAAGATAAGATATTCTTTTCAGTTTTGAATAATTGCTTCAAGGTTAGGTTATCATAAACCACAAGTTGTTCAGGTATCCGACCTCGAATGATAACTCATACGAATCACCAATGACCTACACACTTTTAGGAGAGAGGGACTACTATACCTTGAGTGCTAGATCTTTTTTCTTTTGTATTTAATGTGTTTCTATATTGTATTGTGTTGTTCATAAAATAAGAGGTCTAACATTTTATTTATAGAAAAACCTGAAAAACTTTGTAAATGGTAAAATATTAATTTACTTCTTAAATAATATCACATATATTATTTCATAATAATTTTAAAAATTTATTCAATCAAGTCCCTAATTGATTTTTTTCAAGGTGTATAATTGTAATCCCTTGTACTAATTACATTCTAGTCTTTAATTTATAAAATTTATTTACAATCAAGTTGCACTTAATTAATAATTCCATTTTAATTTATGACCAATGATTCTTATATGTGTAAACAATTTCTTTAATAAGTTGGTCTTAATATAAATCACAATCCTAAATAAAATAAATTAAATAAATTAAACATCTTAATTAATTATCAATTCAATAATTGATTGATTTATATTTGAAGATCAAGTACAATATTTAGCAACCTGTCATGATCGAAATATTAGAAAAATCATAAGTGGTTTGACTTAACCTTTCAGTGATCAATCTCTTCATTAACAATATTTACATTTAGACATTATAGCATGAACTATGTCTACTATGTCAAATCATGTTTGTTATTAACACCATAGTCATTAATTATTTGAATAAGATTTGAAACTCTTTTCAAATATCATTCCACCTTAGTCAAGAATTTTACAATCAATATTATTTGAGAATAAATAAAATATTTTCTGTAATTCACACAAGGTGATGAATCCTTTCTTGATTACATAAATGTTATACTCAATATTTGCTCCTTTGTTACCCTCTATTAAGACGTGTAGCCAGGATTAAAGCATAACACTTTCTATATAAGATAACTTAGTGATCCCAAGTCTAAGAATCACTTACACAACTGTCACGTGAGTCTTTTGATATACACATATGATCTGATATGAACCAGCCCAGAAACACTAGAAAGGACCCATTACATGTTCCAAATGATGCAATGACTCGATCCAAGACAAAGACATTAAAATAGGCATTGAATGCTTTGGTTTTGAATGTTTCAACCAAGTCAGAATTGAAAGGTCCATTAGAGTATCAAGAGGAGACCCTAGTACATCTTATCCATGTGCAAGAGAGGTCCAATACAACCTTATTTGGGCCATGAGGCGAGCAAAGGAAACAAAAGAATTCTACTACAACTTGGAAACAACATGAGTGGCTACCTTTTCCTTTTGTTTCTAGGATTAAGGGGCTGCATGGAAGGCTATAAATAAGCCTTGAATCAGTTCTATAATATTTTACTTTCTTCTCTTCTTCTCATGATAGAACATGGATTTAATATTAGGGGCTTTATTTTATTTTGTTAGCTACAACCCAAGGCTTGTTTGGACTTAATTAATACTTTGTTTTCAGTTAAGATCCAAGGGTTGTTTGGATCAAGTTATGGGCTTTTTAGTTTAGGGTTTTGAGTGGACCTCATATAAGTACACTTAAGGGGTACATTAGGGTTAATTTTTCAAGAATTATTTAAACTCATGTAAGCCAAAATTTCGGCAGCTTTGATGATAATTACTTCTGAATTTTTTAGTTTTAACGTGTGAGAGTGATTCTTGCATTCTTCAGTTCTTGAACGAACTGAATCTGACTTATCAATGATTAATTGGCTTCGTGGCGTCATTCTACTCACTCCAATAGTGTTGGTGCCTTGGGGCAGGTTTCCATTGTGTCACACTCCTATCAGACCTATTTCGGTTTTCCGGGATCAGATCTCAATCTTGATTGTGGATTGCGTGACCATGTGATCACGAGGTTTGCATCATGATCTCTCCATCTAGAATTCTCATACTTGCTAGTTCAGTGTATATGTCATTTGACAAACACCTACATATTAGTTTCAGGCATCCCTCATACCTCAATTTATAAGAGCAGCTACTTCCTTTCATAAAAGAAAGAACATAATACGTATTGGTCTTAATAGCTCTAATCAATGTCCAGTCTTAATAGAACATTGACAAAAAATATTTTAGAACAATGCTTTGATGCAATAAAAATCTTATAATTATAACAACTTTATAATTTTATTTGCAAAGCATTTTTATCCCTTAAACTTTATTTATACTCTAGATTCATTAATCAAATATAAATAAATAGTAAAGATAAAGAAAGTCTTTATTAATAATAAATACATTTTACATGAATAAAATTAGTGTTACGTATAACCAACTGATTGGCTATAGGATGGCATATTCATTAACAATCTCTTAATTGCACTAAAGTCAATCTCTTAATCATATCCCTCCATATGGTGATCATGTTTAGACTGAAGACAATGTCTTAGTGACAGGGTTTATAAGATTTTCTTCAATGTTTACTCGTACTATCTTTATATCTTTCATTTCTATGATTTTTCTAATCAAATGGAATTGCCTAAGTACATGTTTAGATCACCTTGGTTTATTTTCTTGTGCAAGGTCAAATTCGGATTTTGACGTAAAATGTGCAACTATCCAGTTCTACAGCAACAATCATAAATGTCAATTTGACCGTTGGATAGAGCTGACATTTTACGTGTGGGTTGCTGACCATGCGATCATGAAGTTTGCATCAATTTGAAATTGATCAAGACTTTAATGACTGAAACCATACCCACCTCAGCTTGACAAAAGATCACTAAATCTTTCGTGAAGCACAAATGAGCGAGATGTATCCATTCACAACGCCAATGAAGCTGTTTAAGTTATTGTTATGAACCAGATTGCCCATCAGACCCAAAAAAAAATCCATGACAAGAACAAACAAGGAGACATGGGATCTCCTTGCCTTAACCCCCTAGTACCAGCAAAGAAACCATGAAACTCTCTGTTGATGGATACTGAAATCTAGTAGTGGAAATACATTCACGAATCTAGTTAACCATACTTGAAGGAAAACTAATCATCAGCCAATAAAAAGTCCTACCTTACTAAATCATAAGCCTTCATTAGATAAGCTTTCAAACAGCACCTAGGAGGCCCCCCTTACAATGGTAATTGTGAAGCAGCTCTTGGGATAAAAGGATGTTGTCACTGATATTTTGATTCTCAATGAAAGCCGACTAAAAAGGACCAATCAGATCCGAAAGCTCTCCCTTGATTATGTTGGCAATAATCTAGGCAATGCATTTGTATATGGTGTTAAAATTAGAAATAGGCCTAAAGTCCTTAACATGTGATGGGTTAGAAACTTTAGGGATTCAGGCTATACTGATTGCATTTACTTCTTTGAGAAGCTGACCTAAAATGAAGAATGAACAGACATCGTTAATGGTGTCCAGACCAACGATGCTCTAAGCTCTCTTGAAGAAACCCACGCTGAAACCATTAGGACCAGGAGCTTTATTGTCCTTAAGAGAAAATAGGACCGTTTGAATTTCATCATTAGTAATCGAAGTATCCAGACCTGTCATTTGAAGCGTGGATAATTAGTGAGGCAAAGCCCTCCTAAGAATGGAGAGATCAATACAACCGTCTGATCCGAGATTTTTGCCTTAGGAAACTCTCTGCTGCTTGAGCAAGTCCCCAATATTCTTGAAGCAACATAGGTTCAGATCTATGAGTATCTAGGTCTAAGGGGTTCTCCTGCAGCTTGCATTGAGCATCTTTTATAGCCCTTTTAGCCATCAACACCCTTTCCGAAATCTTATAAAAAAACTTCTTGTTGCAAGCTTTCAACGCATTTTTACTATGCTTCAACTTTTTACTCAAAACAAACATCGGAGTGCCCGTGACTTCAACCTCCTAAACCGTTGCCATTACCTAAAGTAATTGAGGATGGTCAGCCTAAAAATCAAAACATTTGAATGGAGCCTTCCTTTTTGGCGTTCTTACAACTTTAACTAACATATAAGAGTGATCCAAAACACCAAACGATAGGAAATGAGTTTCTGAACCCACAAACTCACATTCCCACTTCACATTAACAAGTACTAGGTGCGGCTTTTTCAGTATAGGATTGTTACAATGCTGATTAGTCCATGTGAATCTAAAACCCGTGGATCTAAGGTCATTCAAATCTGATTGAGTAAGGCAGTCATTCAGATCATTCTGCCACACCTTGTTTTGCCTAAAAATAAAACCCATTTAGAAGGCTTGTTATCTCCGTAAACAATGGAAGCATTAAAGATCAAATTGGTACCTACTATAGAAACACCAATATGAACAATTTGATCCAAACTACCCAAAATATCAACCTTCACCTCATTTGAATCCTAACAAATCCAATTTCAACCACCACAAGCAAATTCATAATTATGCAAGCAAGACCGGTTATTAAAAAGGAAATTTAGAAACATTATCTTTATTTGATTCTTTAACTTAAGTTTCAACCAATCCAAAAAAGGTCACCTTATGATATTGGATAAGGCGATGCAATTCTGAATGCTTTAAAAGATCATTCAACCTTATATTTTAACACCAATATTCATGAGAAAAAATAGAAGTTGGAAACAAACAACACACAATCACCTCAACTTACCCCTTCATGAGGGGCTAAACTTCTTTTTCCTTCGCTTTGAACCTGGGAAACTCTTCTTCATTTTCTCCAGAGAGTCTTTGGCCTTAACTACTAAGTGATTAACCCATTGATAATCAAGCTCGATGCTCACCACCTCTGAAATTTCCTGATCACTACACTTTTCATTAGAATCAGTTGTTGTAGGTGCAACACCTTGCTCCTCCTTGACTATATTTACGTCATGTATGGTCAAGGGAGTCTGAAAAAGGAATCTCGTGAATGGTTTCACAAATGGCCATGTCAAAGGAATTATTATTCAATTCATCACCTAAAGTCTCGGGCCCCTTCACTCGATCACCACTTGGAAAATTCATATCAGAGGTCAACAATGAGATCGCAATACAATGCCCATAGTAATTAAACTTGAACTGGCATGGCGGGTCGACCCGAGACGGTGGCTGGACCGGTCCGTGGGCTGGACCGGTCCGGGTTTGTTAAAAGACTGGCCGATGCAATGACCCGGCCAAACCCGATCAACCCGACGAGTCAACCCATGACCCGGCGAACATGAGCAAGACCCAATGTTTTTTTTTTCAAATGCAGTTTTTCTCCTATACCCCTCTTTTTTCATATTTTCTTAGTTGGTTATTAACACCTTTTAAAGTTCACTATATAAATATTAGAAAAATATTTTTTTTCAATGTAGGATTTAAAACCCTTTACTATATATACTTCATGTTCCTAAGAAAAAAAATTATTTTTTCAATATAGAATTTGAAACCCTTTGGTATATATAATCTATGTTCACAAGAAAAAAGTTATATTTTTTCAATGTAGGATTTAAAACCCATTAATATATATATATATATATATATATATATATATATACACACTCTACGTTCTCAAAAAAAAAGTTGTGTTTTTTCAATGTGGGATTTGAAACTCTTTAGTATATATACTCTATGTTCCCAAGAAAAAAAATTATTTTTTCAATGTGGGATAAAAAACGTTTTGGTTTAAATACTTCAACTTAAAATGATAACATAATATCTTTTCAATGTGGGATTTGAAGCCCTTTAATATATATGAGTATTTTCAAAAGAAAAAAATTATTTCTTTAATGTGGGATTTGAAGCCCCTTAGTATATATACTCTATATTCACAAGAAAAAAGTTATGTTTTTTCAATGTTAGATAAAAAACTTCTTAAAATATTATTTTAAACTTATTTATTTACAACATGTATAGCCTATATTTACATGAATTTTTTCATATGAAATATTAAAATTTTAAATATATTTTTTTAAATTTTCCGAGTTAATCCTAGTTGACCCATAAAACCCGAGACCCGGCCCATTGACCGGGTCAACACTCGAGCCAGGTTTGATAACTATGACAATACCCTCACCATTCTCTTTAAAGTCTTTTTCGTTTTACAACTTCTTGCCATTTAAACTGATTTTGCTTGCCAAGTGTTAAACTAGTACCCACAACACCATGTGTCCCTTTAATCTCAACCATTTTCATTTTACAACTTCTTGCCATTTAAACTGATTTTGCTTGCCATGTGTTAAACTAGTACCCACAACACCATGCATCCCCTTAATCTCTTTTGCCTTGGGACAGGTTGCTAGAGTATGGCCAGAAACATTGCAACCAATACACTTTGGATGGAAGCTGAGGTACTCAATCGAAATAGAAATTAACATACCATTTCGGCATAGAATATCAAATTCCCTAACAGCATCCTTGAAGCATCTATCTCAACACGTACTCTTGCGTAATTTAGCCTTTTGCGCATTAGGGTTGTGAGGTTAGCGTGAAGAGGGATCCCACTAGCAACGTAACTCGGCCCCTTAGTGGTCCAGTATTCTAGGGGGAGATTTTGAAGTTTAACCCAAACCAGAACTTTAGCTAAATCATCTTTAGAAAATTACATGTTAGGCTGCCAACGTTTAAGCACTAAGTGTCTATTTGCCATATGTAGAGCTCTCTCTAAAACAGCAACAACATAATCAACGAACGCAAAAAAAAAAAGAGAAAAAAACCATTGTCCGAGGATAGAACTATGGTCGGACAAAGAATTACGATATTAATGGGTGAAATGAAAAAAAAATATAAAGAAATGACTAATTGAAAGAAAGACCTATATTGGCTGTTAATGATGCAAATCTCTTGAACACGCGGTCAAGCAACCCACACGCCAAGACATCAATTCCCGGAAAACCAAGTAAATCAGATTTGATAGAAATGTGACATAAAGATAACTTGTACCTAGAGACCAGCACTATTGGAAACAGAAACCTCCACCCAACAAATATTGATTCGCAAATGAGAAGTCTAAGGATGGATGATGCCACGAAGTTAGTTGTTTTTGGATAAGTTGTTTTTCAGTTATTTAGAGAACCAAGGAAGGGAGATTATCGCACCAACACACAACAAGTGCGGCAAATAAAAAGTTTTATTAATCTGAATTGTCTAACTTTCATGTCTAGTTATGCCTTTATTTATGCTGACTCTAGACTGAAACAAACCGTAATGGAACCCTATGTGGACTTATATTATGCCCACTAACAATTAAACCCAAATAATATAAATAAACCCTAAACTAAGAAGGAAATAATAATAACAATAATAAATCTAAATTTAATATCCTACATATAATAGGATTAGATTTCGAAGTCCTATATAAGCTAGGAGAATCAAATATGAAGTTGCTTCCTCTTTAGTTTTATTGTCTACAAAGTATTCGTAGCTGACTTGGAAACTAATTTAACAATAGATTCCTACTATAACAAGGATAGAATAGCTGTTTCCATACTTCATAAGGATTCCACATTAATATGGAGTCCATACCACACATGGAAACTATGTTGTTGCCCATTAAATATCCTTGCAAGACTAGGAAATTTCAAAAACCAGCTGCCACATCCTTAATATTAGATATTGTTTATAATTAATATTAGATATTGTTTTCATGTACGCTCATCAAGTATGAGCAACTTATCATTATCAGCTTTCATGAGAAGTTGATATCTCATTGGTGCATAACATGTCCTGCCAAATCAATAGAATTCTTGAGTTTCAGGATGAATATCTAATGTTATAGCCTCAACCATATGGATATCAGTTTGTGGTTCTTGAACTTTTTTAAATCTTATTTTCCTCTCACTACTCCCCTGAACCCCTTTCAAGAACAAATTGTTTCTCAAGAAATGTAGCATATTTTAAGACAAACAACTTTTGCTCAACAGAATGATATAAATAATATCTAATTGTTTCTTATCGATATTTCGTATACTTATATTTATCCAACTTAGCTCCTAACTTTTCAAACACAACACACATCACATAAACATTACATCTTTAGATCTTTAAGTATGATAGGTCTGGTCACTTGGTGATTCTTATTTTATTGATATGATGTAATCTACAAAGCCAAAATTATAATGAATATTGATTACCTAATCTATTTCTCTTACTTTTTATATTGAACATGGGCATTTCTAAACCAAGCGTATATAAATTATTCATATAAATACTAGATCTATAATAAACATCTTTATTATAAAAGGAATAGTATTTATCTTCAATGATAATTTAAATCTATCCAAAGATACAAGTCCATTTTACCTCTATTGAATCATAAACACACCTAAATTAAAAGCTTTAATAAGCTTCTTAGCTTTCACAGTTGTAAGATAGTCTTTGCATAATCCTTCTTTAGTGGCTTTCCTTGTAACAATGATGACAAGTACACTTGTCTTTCTTGATGCTCCAAGTTGGCTTGTATGCATTTTGATACAAAGACTACAAGATCATGTCAACGTTTAACTCATAGTCCATGACAAAGACCAAGTAGCCTAATTTCTCAAAATAACCATTCATTTAAAAAAAAAAGGTGTACATAGAGGAATCCTTTGTCATCTTGCAGCAAAATAATTTTCTAAAGGTCTCATACCTCTCAATCCTACAAGTCACATCTAACAACTCTTCAAGATGTATAATTATAGTATGGACATCATATTCCTATATTGTATTTGAGGTTTAAGCGATTTATCGGTTAACATTACACATGTAATGACACGATCAAAAGATTGATGTCTTATCCCAAATGCATGAGTGTCGAAGTAATAAATAACCTGGCAAGACCGGGGTCGAACCATAGGGAGTCGAACTATATAAAATTATAAACAACAAATAAAAAGGAGTTGAAGAGAAATTTTGAGATGTGATATTGATGTAAGGATTAAATAAGGATAAAACAATTGTCAAGGTTAGAGGATCCACTAATGGTATTTTAAACAAGTATAGTATAAACTCTTTTTTATTACTGGACTGGAAACCACACACAAAGGAGGTTTCAATCGGATTATAAATTGTTAACATGATTACATTAATTATCTTATTTGAGTAATGCCAATACTTGTAAATATTATCAGGTATTCATGGTGATAACTTATGTTAACAACAAATCAAGTTTCTTTCATAGCACAGGTGTCGGTTATACCATACAGTTGGGCTATGAAAGTGTCAATTATTTATTGTACCAAGGGTTGTTCAACACAAATTTAGATTAACCATTTAACAAGCAAGGTATTAAGAGTGAGTAAGATAATAAATACAAAACATGTTAGTATCAAACATTAAAGTCCAAGTTGAATTTACACTATACTTATTCTTACACCATTAGTGTAGCCTTTTCACCTTGACATAATAAACTTAACTAAACATAATGAAAGAGAGAAATATAAATAAACAAGATAAGAACATAATTATATAAGTATAGTAAAGGAAATGAAAAGCATGAACAAGATATTAAGAAAAATATAGCATAGAATAAAACTTGAACATTATTACAAAATACAAAGAAAGAAAGCAAGAGTATGATCTTGATCTGAAAACCAAGATGCCTAAATGCATGGCAAATGCCTCCTTTTATAGGCCAAAATTCAAAACTATTGATTTGATGACTAATTGTTGAGTGGGTGATCACCTTTTGACTTGGTAGCAATCCTTATCTTCTTGTCTGCAGAAAACATTATTGCTAACATCAGAATTTGAATAGATAGTCCGCATGAAAATTCTGGGAAATTGTCTCAGCTTTCCAACAAAACAAAAATCAACGCATTTGGAATTCTAGAACTCGAGATATGGGCCGAACACTGAACAGTGTCTGGGCTGCAGGATAGATTTTGACTTCTCCGTTGTTGTTACCATTTGAACTCGAAAATGGCACTTTTAAATCTTGGACTCTCATGAAAGTTTTAGGTCTATGTCTTAACTTTCCATACATATAAACCAGACCTAAATCCAACTTCTACAGCTCCATTTATAATCCAATAACCGAATGATGTTTCAGTTTGGACTGAACCAGCATCTCTTTTCTAAGCTCAGCCCTCTCTTTATCTTCTTAATTTTAGTAGTTAAACTCATAAATCAATCATTTGATTTATGTGATATGCCTGCATTTAAAATGAACATTTACCATAAATTAAAGGTATCTTATATTATTAGACATGTTATTATAAAACATGCTCTAGTTAAGGAATTATTGATACTTCAAGTGCAAAATAATGATATAAAACCTTGATAAAATTTCATTTTTAAGTACTAATCATGTAGCCTACATATCATCATCAATATGATGTTTATATTTAGTCTAACTTTATAATCAACGTCCTCATCAAAGACATGAGTAATATGATTTTCAAGAACATATAATCTTTTTTTCTTGTTTGAAAACAATTCTCACATTTAAAACTAGTCCAACAAGTTTGGTCTTATTATTTTGTTAGCATCAAGCAAGCTACGCATGGATATATTGTCCATCATGGTGATCTATCAACCTATTCATATAAAGATAACAAGTTATTAGTTTCATGCATATATATATATATATATATATATAAAATCAAAACTAAATAAAGTCTTTAATCTTAATTTGGTTTCCAACTATTTTCCTGCAACTCAATAGCCCTCACCATTAATTTAGAAAATTTTGCTTAGATCTCTTAGGGTTAGGATCCCATTTAATTTATATGATCTTAAGTAACTCAACAAATTAAAGTAAATTAAATTAGGTAGATAAACATAGTGCATCAATCATATCTTTATATGACTCCTAAATTAGTGATGTGCATCATGGGAATTATAATCCATCTTGTAAAGCTAAAACTAATATGCAAGAGGATTCAGATGGTCCAATGACAAGAGCGAGAGCAAAACAACTACAAAGGGCCTTGACGAGTCAAATT
>Ga0325411_1002677_pt1 | contig 20149 bp, 11 predicted proteins | sample PopdelMetagenome_13_FD_206181 | JGI IMG/M metagenome (GOLD analysis project Ga0325411, IMG submission 206181) | Populus deltoides microbial communities from Bellville, Georgia, United States - Xylem-PdIQD-R4 | ecosystem: Host-associated > Plants > Phyllosphere > Stem > Wood/Secondary xylem...
TATTCTAATATTTTTTTTTGTGTTTTTATATTTATATATATATATATATATATATATATATATATATATATATATATATATATATATATAATTTTGTTAATTTTATAAATTATTCTATTTTGGATAAATATTTTTTTATTTAACCGCTATATATTATTGACCAAAAACTCCTTAAAAAAATCATTTTTTGATATTTTGAACTAAAAATGTCACATACATTAATAAAATTTCTTAAACATTAAAGAATTATAAAATTACAAAGAAAAATAGAAAAATAATTTGAAATAATCTTGAATTTTGTTAGGAATCCTAAAAAAATCATATAAATTTATCTACTTAGTTTTAGTATAGTTTTTAATATATTTAATGATCAAACATGTAACATCAAACTAAGCTTAAAATAAGTTAATTTTAAGCAGCATTCATGTAAAAATTTTAAATATTACACTAAAATTATTTATATGAATTCGCACGGCCTCTATAAAGACGAAAAATGAGATAATTCCAGCTTATTTTTTTATAATTTATTGAGTTTTTATTGTTTAGAAAATAAAAAATAAAACTTCCACCTTCAAATAATTTCAAAATTAATTGTGAAGATGTATTCAATTTTTATCAGTATATATCACAAAAAATTAGTTTAAAAAATCAAATTTAAATTAATGGAAAAACCAAAAAAAAATTCTACAAAAAAATATTGGTTCAGTAGTTCGGTCTTTCTTTTTTCTTTTCGCTTTTTTCTCATTTGGGTTGCAACATGTCAAAATTTATTCTACTGAATTTGTTTGAGAGAGAGAGAGAGAGAGAGAGAGAGAGTTTAAAGGAAAATCTAGATACAGAGAGACAACAGTCACCACCAATATCAGAGAATCAAAAACCCACAAATAAAATGGCTTTTCTCAGGTCAGTAACAAACACAACAAAGGTTGCCATACCTGCCTCTGCTTTACCTGATGCCTCTGCTCTCTCATCTATATCTACTTCTTCTCCATATCCCAAACCCCGTAACCTCTCTTTTCTCTCCCCATCATCTTCTCTTCTCTCCTCAACTGCCTCTAGCCTTGTAAAGAATTCGACTCAGCCTCCTTCTGCCCTTAACATGGAAACACCTGCATCGAATCACATGTCCATCTCACAGGTTCAAATTTATCATCTACCCATTTCTTTTTGTATCAAAATCTTTCATATTGAGGTTTAAAGTTTGAATCTTTGATCTTTTTTTTTTCCAGGATAATGTAACCCTGCCTGAGTTATTTGTAAGTTAAAAACTTTTCATTTTTTCCCGTTTCGTCTTTGACTTTTTATTTGATAGTTTTTTCATTTGGGTGTTTATTTGATTATTCATTCATTTTTTTTGTTGACCTCTGTTGATTGAAATTTGTGAGCTTGTTTTGATAAACAGACAGAATTTATGGTGGATATGAAGTGTGAGGGCTGTGTTAATTCAGTAAAGAATAAGTTACAAAGTGTTAATGGTATGTCGTGACTCCAATTTTTAAATACACAATCATTGACTAGTATGAAATGGAGTTTTTCTTGTTCTTCTTATAATGTTGTGTTTTGTTTTCCATTGTGGGAAAAACAATTAGGAGTGAAGAATGTGGAGGTTGATTTGGCGAATCAAGTGGTGAGAATCCTCGGGTCGTCTCCAGTGAATACTATGACTGAAGCTTTAGAGCAGACAGGTCGAAATGCTAGATTAATTGGCCAAGGGATCCCTGAAGGTTGGTTAACTGAATTGTCAGTTCTTTTATATGCAACTTTGATATCCCCTTCCGTATTTTTTTTTATATGCAACTTTAATATTCACATACCATCTCAAGCGGTGTGCTTTTCTGAAGTGCCTCAACTGCATGGAGAGTATAGTGCACTTTATATTTTTTTCGAACCTGACTTCCAAACAAGGTGTCTTGAGCATGAGGGTCGTTTTCCATGGCATATAGTAGCCTCCTTTATTTGCTGGAAGTAGTTTTCTTTCGACAAATGGTTTTCATGTAAAGTTGATTATTTTCTATGTTTGGTAGTCATAAAAATGAGTTAGAAAACACTTTCTAATGTTTGACTATGTTATGAAAACTTATCTATTTTTTTTTTATAAAAAAATTTATTAAAAGAATGGAGATCAAATTTGACTAATGAAAAGTTGAATCAAGATGGAATTATTATTTTATAAATTATTTCAAATAAACCAAATAGAATTAAAAGAATAAGACGAAACCAGATCTTTGATTGTGAGCCATTATCTTATTAAGACACTCTTGGCAACCATAGCTGTTTTGTTTAGTTCATCAATGTAATCCTTATTCATTTTTTGTGGCAACCACCCCCCCCCCCCAAGCCCGTTGCAGCATGGTGTCTTATCAAAATGTAATTTCAGTTTCTCAAGTAACTTACCTCATGCTCTGCATTTCAGACTTTTTAGTGTCTGCTGCTGTTGCTGAATTCAAAGGTCCAGATATTTTTGGTGTTGTTCGCTTTGCTCAGGTGAATATGGATCTAGCTAGGATCGAAGCCAACTTTACTGGATTGTCACTTGGTAAACACGGCTGGTCTATCAATGAGTTCGGTGATCTAACAGAAGGAGCAGCAAGCACTGGGAAAGTGTTTAATCCAACAAATCAAGGAACTGAACTAGAGGTTTGCATCAGCACATGCCTTCTCTGAATATCTTCATGCAATTATCTCTCATGCCACAAATATTCAAGTGGCAAATCAATACAATGGTACTAAGACCAGGGATGTGAACTTAATTTAGCTTGTTTTGAAGCCAGGGATTTGTGGTTAGAACTTCATTTAGCTTATTTTGATTTTCTCTTATTATATTGAGTACTTTTGCTTGATTATATTTGAAGTGATGTAGTAATAGCATTTTCTAACTAAGTTTCTTTTTTATAGCCTCTTGGCGACCTGGGAACATTATATGTCGATGAGAAAGGAGATGCCTTCTTCTCGGGCACCATACAGAAGCTAAGAATTGCAGATCTGATTGGGAGATCACTAGTAGTGTATGGAACTGAAGATAAATCAGATAAAGGTCTAACAGCAGCAGTAATTGCTAGAAGTGCAGGAGTTGGTGAGAATTACAAAAAGATTTGTACATGTGATGGGACGACCATATGGGAATCCAGTAATAACGATTTTGTTGCCGGCAAGGTTTGATATTCAAGTATTCAAGTATACCCCACACAAGTATCTCTGTGTTTGTTTTACTCTGTTCACTGTATATGAGCACAGACCTTTGTTGTGTAACCGTTTCGGTTAGGGAATAAGATGCTTTACATTGAGCCAGGACAGCGACTCCCAGCTCTATATTAGGGCTTGGGTTTAGAACTTTGCAATTTGTTCGCTCCCCTAGTTGTCATTGGTGATGGACTCGTCTAATGTAGTAGTCAGTAGTGGCTGTAATATTGGATTGGTATTAATGACCATGGGCTTCATGTTGCGGTTCAGAAACTACCCTGACCGCGAGAAGCTGAAATCTTTTGATGTAGCTTGAGCACCTCTTTATATGCGCTGCCATTGTACAAGGTTTATTCAGGTTTTAAATTCTGGGAAGGTTCCTTGTTTGTGTTGAGTAAATGGACGCGACCATGAAAACTGATTTTGCCAAGCCCGATGACAATGCCAATGTTTGTGAATTCTATCAAAAAAATCATCAATGACTTTAAACATGGAACGAATTTCGAGTACCCACAAAAGCCAATCCAAGGCAGGAATTTCGAGACAGATTCCCGTGATCTAAATGATGTATTCATAAGACCGCGTTTCCATCAGTTAACGCAGAGCTGCAAAACAAAAAAGGTTAGTTTGAAACAGGCCTTGAATACGACGCAGCTGATGGGGTCTTCAGAGGCAACATTCCGCTTCCTCCAGCCATCTCATAGAGAACAACGGCCATTAAGTGCCCCTTTAGGAATTGGCTGCGGTGTCCATATAGGGAACTTTTGGCTTGGAAACTTCGGTGCAACGCTTTCTCCCAAACGGGGCATAAAACCTTGGCATCCGCTGTCGTTCGCCAGAGTTCCCTATATGGAACTACGCGACCCTTGATTAGCTCGCCATGTTCGCGAGCGCCAGTCTCTTTTCCTTGCAGCTGTGTGATAATTTGTTTATCAACGCATCGTCCCCACCAAAGGAAAAGCAAGCAAGTCGTTTGAATGGTACTGGGCCAAAAACAGAGTAAATGAATGGCATCCTTGTCAAGATAATATATGATCGTTAAGCAACTTAAAGGCCGAATAAAATTTCAAAAGCATATGCTTTGACAGCTTACAAGACTCACAAACGTAGAATTTGAATTCGTTAAAAGATACAAATGCAACGATATCCAACAATTGCACTGATCATTCGAAAGACAAAAGGGCACAGAAGGGGCATAATGGAAAAGAAATATTTAGACCTGCATTATTCTAAAATGAAAGTTCCAGTTCCTTTCTTGTGGACACACAATAACTCCCAATCTCAATGAATCTTGATCTGATACCTTCTTCCAATGTCACAACATAAAATGTTGGTAGATTTGTTAAAACATGGGTAATAGGTACATTTGAAACCAAATTAAAAGTGCAGTCCATTTATCTTTTAAGTTAAAATTTATTAAAATTTAATTTTCAACATAAACTTTTTATCATGAAATATTAACGTGATTTAAATAAATTATGGATGAATTAAATTAAAAATTGATCTAAATAAGTTCTTGGTGGAATGTTTTAATGAAACTTAAAATCTCACATCCCACATAGAAAATTAACAAAACTTTCTTAATATTTATAAGGTGCTAAGTTGAAAAGTTAAAATTGAAACAAAGATCCACTTAAAGCTTTTGGAGAGAAGATATTTTAAGCAAAGTGGACTTTGGTCTTAAACTCATACATATGTGTGCATCAACTCGGGCTTCGGGCCTAGGTTTACTGTAAAATAATATTTTAAGTCATAAAAGTTTTTTCTTTAACTAAAATTTGGGTTTGGGATTGGTCCATGAAGAATTATTTCTTCTAGTCATTGTTTTGTCCAGTGCAACTTATGAATGTTAACACTTTTTTCTAGAAGTATTTTTTGCAAATTCAAACAACTTTTTTCAGCTCAATTCTTCCAGCCATTTTTTTATCTAGTTCAACCCATGAATGTTAATGGTTTCTTCTAGAAATATTTTCTGCAAATCTAGACAATTTGTTTAGCTCAAAAACTCAAATTTAGAATAGCTATGTTAATTATTTAACCTTTTAGCTTTCAAACCATTAATTCTTTAACATTTTAACTTTCAAAATCCACTTTAAAAAAAGGGTTAAAGGAAGAGTTTCCTACAAGTTTTTTTTTTCTCTAGATTTTTTCATACTCATAATCAAGATTGAGATTTGATCTCTGAAAGTTAAAAAAGATCTGATAGGAGTGTGACATAATGAAAACCTATCCCAAGAAACCAACATTATTGGAATGAAGTAGAATGACGCCACGAAACTAGTTAATCTTTGATAAGTCAAATTTAGTTCATTCAAGAACTGAAGAATACAAGAATCACTCTCACACGTTAAAACTGAAAAATTCAGAAGTAATGTTCATCAATAGCTGCTGAAATTCTGGTTACACGTGTTTAAATAGTTCTTAAAAAATAACCCTAATGGATCTACCCTAGTAGGTTAAATTGACCAAAAAACCCTAAGCCAAAAAGCCCATGTCCTGATCCAAACAAGCCTTAGATCCTAGCTGAAAAACAAAGTATTAATTAAACTTAAACATGAAAGAAAATAATAAAAATAATTAATCTGTCATTAAATACCATCAACCTTTTTTTCTTTGTGTAGCTAGGATAAATAAAGAATCCTTATAAGAAAAGGATTCTGAAACATTAATGAATCTTTGTCACACTTGGAGATTATATTACAGCTCATTAAAGATCCTTGTGGAACTAGAAAATTTTCAAAACAAGCTCTCACATTCTTGTAGGAAAAGAATCATTGTCAAATAAAAAGTCCACAAGTCAAAGGAAAGTAAATAACAAAATTTGTAGAGCCTATTCTAACATATATCGTAAGTTCTTCCTGAACTTCAATTTATCTGAAAATTTATCCCAACATAGAACAATACCTCTGGGATTGTTGGTCAAGTTTCAGCTCGATCCAACGGTTGAATTTCCAGTTATGCTCAAAAGTGTAAAACTAGTCAATAAAAACTTTTATGACAAAATCTGAATCTGACCTTACTTGGATCGTATCAAATGATATGTGTGAAGTTTATGTAGAATCAAAATTTAAAAAGACCTTTTTTTAAAATAATTAAAAGAAGTAGTAAAGCTATATATTTAATTCAATATGATATTGACAATTTAAGAATTATGCAAACTGTAATTGAGTAAAAATATTATACTACTTTTATAGATGATTATACAAGGTATTATTATACCTATTTGTTAAGAAGCAAAGATGAGAATCTTGAAATTTTTAAACATCACAAGTATGAAGTTAAAAATCAACTTAATAAAAAGATAAAGACAATAAAAAGTGATATAAGTTGAGAATATGAGGCATATTTTGATGAATTTTGATCTCAAAATGATATTATCCACTAAACAACTTCTCTTTATTTACCATAATAAAATGACATTGCTAATATAAAAATAAAATTCTAAAATAAATAACGAATGCCATGTTTGAAAGTTAGGAGAACCTTAAAACTTAAGAAGGAGGCAATTTTCTACTACAAATTCTATTCTTAACAAAGTAGCTCATAAGAAGTTGGAAAAAATACCATATAAATTATGGAAAGAAGAATAATCTTCCTTCAAATACATTAAAGTATGGGACTACCTTGAAAAAATGGCATACATATTTTTAAAAAAGTCAATATAAGACCTAAAATTATGGATCATGTATCTATTGGATTTGCTTTTAATAGTAGTGTATATTGGTTTCTTGTACACAAGTCAAGTATTGAGTATATTCATCCCTGTACAATAATGATAGAAAAGAATGATGTATTCTTTGTTATGTAGATGGAAGCTATGAGAAAAACAACAACACATAAAACACAGAAGATTTGATGAGCAAAAAAGGTTGTAAATGTAAAATCTAAATTCATAGTTGTATTCTCTGAAAAAATAAAAATAATGTGGTCTTCCTCTTTAGAGGTTTACAAGACTTTTAAATAGTCTAGAAAGACCCCACCTCTAGTAGGAAGTATTCAAATATTGAAAACATAAAGAAAATTAAAAAAGAATCTAAAATAAAATATTAAATAAAAAAAATCTAGGAAAAGTTATAAAATTAGCCCAAATACAATGATTCAATAAGCAATGAAGATTATTCTAGTTGAATCTGCTGTTAGAGTTATTTTTTAAGATGTTAACCTAGTTTGGCATAACCAGACCTTTTTTTGAACCTAAACTTAAGCTATTGATCCATTAAAGAATCTATTAGTTTATCCATATAGTTTGCCTAGGTCAGATCCCCATCTAGTTGCGTCAGATCTTCACTCGAATGCTCATAACCTTTAGTTTCTACAAGTCCAGCTGCATCACTTTGAAGAGATGTTGTGTTTAAGGAAGCACAAAAAGTTCATTCATTTAAAGGATAAACGAAGCAAATTTAAGTGGTCATCATCAAATTATATATGAAAGATTTGTAGAAGATGATGAAATTGAGCTAAGAAGGAGTCAGTGCAAATAATAAGAACATTCAATCTTGGTTTTCTAACTTATTTGTTAGAAAATGAGCCTTGAAGCTACTCCAAGGTAATGTCCTGCCTTGAACCTTCCTATTGGAAGGAGACAATAAATAGTAAGATTGAGTTCATCAGGTAAAATTTTAATTACTGATTATATACTTAATAAAGTATCTTATAAAAATTTGAAAAAAAAATTCATCTAAGTTATGGACAAGGAAAAAGATCTTCCTGTAAATACATCAAAGTATAGAGTGCCTTATGAAAGTGATAATACTTTATCCTAAAAAGGTCAAGATAAGGCCTAAAACTATGGATCACGTATTCATTTGATATGTTTATAATAATAGTACATACGGATTTCTTGTATACAAGTCAAGTAATGAACATGTTCATCCTAATACAATAAAGGAAGCAAGGAATGCAACATTTTTAGAAAAGATGGTTTTTTTTTAAGGAAGCTTAAGAAATTCATTCACTTAAAGGACAAATGAAGCAAGCTTAAGTTGTCATCATCAAATTATAGATGAAAGATCTGTAGTAGACAATGAAATCCAACTGAGAAGAATGAGGGAGAAGATGATAAAAACATTTGGTCTTGATTTTCTAACTTGTTAGAAAATGAGTCTTGAAGCTACTCCAAGAAAATGTTCTGCTTTGAAACTTTCTATTAGAAGAAGACAATAAATAATGAGATTGAGTTTATCATGCAAAATCATACATGAGAGCTAGTAAATCTTTCTTTTATAAGTATGTTGTTAGAATATGAATGGATTTTCAAGTGGAAGATGGAAGTTGATGAAATCATTGAAAAATACAAGGCAAGATTTGTTGTTAAAGAATTCAAACAAGAAAATATAAACTATTTTAACACATACTCACATGTGTCAATAATAACTTTTGTATGGACATTAATAATTATCTCATATATTAACAATCTTTAAATACATCAAATGAATATAAAAATAATCTTCTAAAATGATGACCTTAACGAAGAAGTTTATATGAAACAACTTCAGGAGTTTGTCATTAAAGAGAAAGAAATTAAAGTTTTGAGCTTGTCAAGTTATTATATAATTTGAAACAAGCTTCTAAATAATGACATAAAAGGTTTGATGATGCATGTTCTGTTATCAAATGAGTTTAAATCAACAAGGTTAACAAATATATTTATGTAAAAAAACATAAATAAAGTTAAGTTATTGAATATCTCTATGTGGATGAAAAGTTAATTTTTCGTTAATTTTGGACAAAAATAAATATATGATTAGATTTACTAAGAAATTATTGATTAATACATTTGACATGAAAAAGTCGGGTATAGTAAATGTCATATTATTATCTTAATTCATATTATATTTGTTAATTAATAGGTTAAATTTGATAATGCTTTACTAGGAAAGGTTCAAAATAAAAAGGTATCTTTGATATAACGATCTACTAATTCACTTCCCGTCTATGAATATTTAAGTCTCCAGAGAAAAATCAGTGAGTGCATAAAGATCTGAATTTTAAACAAATGTAGATCCAAATTTCCTCATAAAGATCATTGAGTGCATTTTCTATAATGGTTTTTAACACTACTCTTGAAAAGAATAAAGAAAGATTTCATATCAACATCAATAAATGATCTTGATTGAAGTTTGAAGATCTCTTGAGAAAATCTAAGAGCTCTGTTGCTGTGTTGAAAGTGTTCCCAGAAAAATGTCTATTTATATATATTGCTGAAGATTGAAAAAAAAAAATCCATAATTATTACTATTGCCTACAGTTTCTGAACACAAACGGATCTATGCATATCCTTCGGCCACTCCTGAGACAAATCACAATAAAGCTCAAGCAGGATCTCAAGAGGTCGAAAAGTGTTATAAATATATAATTTTACCAGCATTAAAGGTGTATTTGGAAGTGTGATTGAAGGTTTTTTTAAATATTTTTTATTTTAAAATATATTAAAATAATATTTTATTATTATTTTTAAAAAATTATTTTTGATATTTACAAATTAAAATAATATAAAAACATAAAAAATATTAATTTAAAATAAAAAAAATTAAATTTTTTTAAAATACAAAAACACTCATTATCCCGAACAAGTTATCCCGTGAGGAGCACATAAATATTAAATTATTAAAGTTTTCTGCTTTTGTCAGATTATAATGATTGAACAGAGGCCAGAAGATGGGACAGCAAAATGAAGTGAATTTAGACCATAAATGCACGGATGGCTAAAGACAGATAGTGATCAGTTTTTGGCTCCAAGGCACAACATGCCCTCTCAAGTAATTGTCTTATGTCCCTTGCTCTTCTACCAATCCCAAACAAAACAAGCAATTTACCTTACAATTGTATTGGTACGGCTCGCAGGGATTGAGCCTTCCCTAAGGTGATGCCGAACTTATCTTCCATGTCCATGCTCTCTGGTGTCACTCCATTTTCTAGCTTCCAATCAAAAGAGTGAATAAGTGAACCCAACATCATGTGTAACATCCTCATTGCCAAAGGCAATCCAGGGCAAATTCGTCGTCCAGCACCAAATGGAATAAGCTCAAAATTCCGGCCACGGGCATCAATATCTGACCCCAAGAATCTCTCCGGCACGAATGACTCTGGATCCTCCCATAAGCTTGGATCTCTACCCATGGCCCACGCATTAACAAACAATTGTGCACCTTTTGGGATAGTGTAACCACTTACTTCTACATTCTCTCCAGCTTTCCGAGGGAGTAAGAGAGGAACTGCTGGATGCAATCTGAAGGTTTCTTTGATAACTGCTTGCAGATAAGGCAACCGGACAATGTCTGATTCCTCAATCAAGCTGCCTTTTCCAATAGTCTGCTCAAGCTCTGTTCGGGCTTTAGATAATGTCCTGGGATTGTGGAGTAGTTCTGCCATAGCCCATTCCAGTGTGCTAGAAGTTGTATCTGTACCAGCAGCAAATAAATCCTGTAACAAACAAAGAAGTTAACAAGGAGAATTCTCTTAAAATATACAGAAAATTCGAAAACTTCAAAGGAAAAACGTAAATGAAACAAGTGGTAAAAGGAGGAGAAAAAGAAGTAACCAAGAACAAATGTTTAATCCGACTAGTTTCCATGATGTCCTCGTTATTGTCTTCGCTGACTGTGAGAAGAGTATCTAGCATGTCATTGACCGGGACATAACCCTGCATTTTTCTTAATTGTAACCGTTCATTGACTATGCCATCAAAGATGTTGAGTATCTTCCCAAAATGAATTGTCATGCGACGCTTTATGCCCTGCGGGTCAATCCTTCTAAGTACAGGGAAGTAGTCTGCTAAGTTTGGTTTTCCTGCCTCTTCCATGATACCCCCAACAACCTCCTTTAACTGACTTGCAGTTTCAGAATTTGAATCAGACAAATTCAAGGAAAAAATACTATTTGACAAGGCATTTAGTGAGGTTGTAAAAGCTGCCTGGCCTATATCCATTGCCTCACCAGCAAGGCAATGTTCTTGAACAAGAGCAACCAGCTCTTGAATCTTCTTGCGCCTCAGGTCTTGGTTAGCGTCGAGTTTTTGATTAGTGAAAATGTAGGAGTTGCAAACCTTTCTAAGGTTTCTCCACCGCACGGCTATCGGCACCCAAGGCAGACCAAGTTCATGATGTTTGTGAGCTCGAATTGCATCTGGAATGGTTCGGTTAGAAAAGGAGACATCATGCTTTTGGAGGACTTCTTTTGCCAGGGTTGGGGAAGATATAACTACTGTGGTGATTTGGCCTAACTTCAAACTCATCAAGGGACCATGAGTCTTGGCAAGCCTTGCCAGAGACTTGTGAGGTTTGTCACCAAGATCTAAGAGGCTGCCTATAATCGGTAAAGCTGCTGGACCTGGAGGAAGCTTTCCCGAACTTTCAGTTTTGCTTCCCCTTGCAATGAAATGAAGTATCTTGACCAAGACAAACGTGAAGAGAACACATAGCACAAGATTTATCAAGGATTCCATTTGTCTCTGTAATGTAAACTGTTGGAAATCCGAAATCAATCGATTGTGAACGATAATCTTCGCACACTTCTCTTATTCTTTTCTGGTCTATTTGTAGAAAGTTGGACCCACCATTTTGCATCCTTCTTTTCCACCAGTTAATGAAATCAAATGCGCTACGTCAAGTAATTTGATGTTGAGGAATACATGGAAGCAGGTGGCGCACCTATTTCTGGACGGTCAGAATTCATTTTTCATTTTTTTTTTGTACAATTGAATTACATAAATGCTCTTAAAGGACAAAAAAAAATGAAAGGCTGAGAGAACTTTTGTGTAATTTGGTTTTTAAATAGTATAAGTACTTCATTGTCCATAAAATAAAGAAAATTAAAGGATGAATCAAAAGATATTTTAGATTTAAAATAAAAACGATTGTCAAAAATTATGATAAAAAATTTTCAAAAATGAGAGAATTATCAAAAATTTTCAACCACCATATTATTCGAAACATCCAATAAAAACGGCGCTTATGGAGCGACATATGTTGTTCAAATCATAACAATTTGGCAAAGGTTAACTTTATTTCCTCTTCATTTCTTGAAATTCATTTCAAGTCAGCTAAAAATCTAGATTGTCCTTTTATTTATTGTCTTTCAATTATAATTTTTTTTTATTGGTTTTTTATTATTTTTTTAATTTCATCCATTTTCATTTAACTTTATTTTGTTTTTATATCAAATATGGTATTCATTCTCTTTATTATTGTTTTTTTTTATCATTTTCTTGGTTTTTTCTTTCTTTCAATTTTGTCTCCCAAAATTTTATTTCATTTTTTTTTCCAAGTTGAGTTTTATTCTTTTAATTGCTCTTTTTTTTATCCTTTCCTTATTTATTTTCCTTCCAATTAGTCTCTCAAAATTTTATTTCATTTGTTTTTCTATCCAATTTTGATTCTTATTTTAAAAAAAAAAATTATCATTTTCTTAATTTGTTTTTTCTTTCAATTTTGTCCCTGAAATTTATATCACATTTTTTTATCCAATTTTGGTCCTTATTCTTTTAATTACTCTTTTTTTTCCGATTAAGTCACTCATTATTTTCTTTAATTATTTTTATACCAGATTTTATCCGTATTTTTTATATTACTAATTGTTTTCTTTTTAATTTTTTATGGTTAAGAATTTTGTTTAAGATATTGGATGCTTTCTAGAAAAAGAAGGGTGTGATAATTTTTGCAGTTTAATATGTTTTTTAAAATATTGTTCATCTAAAAAAAATATCAAATTAATACGTGTTCAAGTGTTTTTCAAAAACTTTGATTTGTTGATATCTAAAATAAATAAATAAAACTTGAAAAACATAATTTTAATGAGTTTTACAATTGAAAAGTACTATTAAAAAGACTATGCATCATTGTTACCAAACACACACAAAATACAAAATTGATATTGTTGTTACCTAAAGCTTGATCTAGACTAATGGTTAGAATCTGATTACCTCCCATGACAATTAAATCAATATTTTTATATGATACGATATTACAATAACAGTAAGAACATAACAATAATTCATTGTGTTGATTTGCTCACTCCCATATATAACATTGTTCATTTCATAATGTTTTTTTTTTAAATTTTAGCCATCAATATTTTTTTCCAATCAAATCCTTTCTGATTATATAGCATAGTTTTATATGTCAAAGTTTTTTTTCACTTTACATACTTTCTCATGTGCAAAGAGTCAAGGTCTATGTTTGTATTGTATTAAAGATCAATTTTGCAAAATATAATCTCAATTATAATTAAAATATAAATAAAAGAACAAAAACAAAAACAAATACAAGCTCATTGTTGAAAAGGTGTGTAAAACAATATTTTAATCCTTGAATTCTTAGTTTATGCAGCTGTTGATCTTTGAAGTTGATGGACTTGACTTTCCAGTCCTAACTTTTTTTTTTCACATTTCAATCATTAAATATTGAGATATGGGAGAGAGTCATCAAAAAATGATGGAGATAAAAAGAGGTCGGTCAGATATATTTTAATCATGAAAAATACCAATCTTATTGTTAACTGGTTTGTCTTTGAGAAAGGAGTTCTATAAAGATGGCTTGGATTTTTTTATCATGTTAAAAAAAAGTAGATCAGGGTCTAAAAAAAAATGATCAATTTAATTTTGATTTTTTTGATTAATTGTAGAAGGTTTAGGGGTTAAAATGGGTTTAATAGGGCTATAATGTTCTTAACTATGTTCAAGTTAAAACAAGTTTAAAAATTGGTTTTTGTAATCCAAAAACTCAAATCCGATTTTTCTATCATAAAATATAGCCATGATCTACACTAAAAGACAACGTGTTTCATCACAATTTAGCCCCTTTTTTTCTTTATATATTTTTTTAACTAAATTTATTAAAAGGATATTTATGTAACTTGTCACAACCCAATTTTTTACTCCCATTTTCTTACTTTTTTTAGGAAATCTAAAAAATAGCAAAAAACAATAAAAACAAATCCAAATTTTATATTTTTAAGTATTTTCATTGTTTTTGGTATTTTTAGCGTCTTTTCAAAAGAATTAAAAATTCAAAAATTTACTTTCGACATATTTGTTTTTGAACGTGCTCATTTCAAAATCATTGTTCTATTTTATCAAGTTGATATTGGTGTTACCTTTTTTCAAAAAATATTAAAACACAAAAAAAATAAGAGAAATAAAAAATAAAGAATGTTTAGATAAGAGGGTCAAAAATGCAAAGGAAAAGAGAGAGAGAGAGAGATAGAGAGAGAGAGAGAGAGAGAGAGAGAATTTTAAAAGAAATTAGTTAGAAAAAAAAAACACACATACACTCTCCCATTATTAAAAAAAAAAAACAATAAAGATTCTCACCTAAAAAAACATGACCCTCCTGCAAGCTCACAATCTCCAGACGTATCCATTCATAAACAAAAATACAAAAGAAAGAGTCTCCCCTCTTAGCATGGAGCCTCTCTCATAGCAATTAAAAACCAAACTCTCTTATTTACTAGCCTCTGATTCTTCTCCACCAATGATCGGAGCCATGATCCAACACACTCTTCTAAAGCAAAAAAATAAAAAGGCATTTCCCACAAGCTCCAGTCTTGACGACCAAAACCATCTCTCTCACATTACAATGATGACAATGACAACACCATTACTCATTGACAACCTGTGACCTTCAAGCTACTTCATTAAACTCATTTCTCTCCAAGCAGCCCACAACCATCATGAGCTACGTCACACAACCATCATTAACCATCCAAACCACCTATCCACAGTAGAGCTGTGATAGTCCTCTTTCTCTTTTCTAGCACATACATGGACCCATTGTGCTAAGGTTGTCTAGCTACCCTTAAAAACTTTATAGTGTCGACAATGGGTTATTTAACCCCATTTCCAAGCTCTATACACCTTAATCCATTTTTGTAGTCTTTTTTAGCATTCTCACTAATAAAACGTTTAGGTATAATAATCACCTTACTTGAATCAACCATGTTTAATATTATTTTGAAAAAAGAAATGTTGACTTTACTAGATTTTGTTCCATTGAATTCTGATTAGATAAGAGAGAACTTGCATTGCTATAAACTATAATCCTCAATACCAACATCATAATAGGGTGAAATCCTTCTATTGCACCTTGACAATGATCTGAAAGTAAGGAGAATGAAATCTATATAAGTTTTAAAAGCTTTAAAAGAATATTTATGAGGTTTTTTTTTTTAGTTCTCTCACTATAAAACACTCGTGGGAAACTACATAAACACTAAAAGAGAGAAGGTTTTGCATATATGAAAAATGACAACTATAAACAGGTTGAATGTCTTGCACACATTTAGGAGTACATTTAATGTAGCCATATGATCTTCATCCATGTGCCCCACTACATGGAAACGTTGTAACATCATAACAAAAGGTGTTATTTTTAAATAACACCAACTTTTCAGCTTCATCCACGCACTTACACACTTACCTCTTGGACTCCCTAGGTGCCTAGACATAAAAGCACCCAACTAACAAAAGACTAGTTCATTAAACAACAAATGACAAGGTAACTTCATGAAAAAGGGCTTTCACCCAAATAATTTTTTTTTATTAATATGGGTGTCTGGACCAGTTTGCGCGCACCTCAACTAATCCCACGGATCCTGAAGTTAACAACCATGTAAACTTCCAATTTTCCTGAGGTTTGTGGAACTCGAACTAGTGACCTCTAAAACAAAATCAGGACCTGATCAGTTAAGTTACACCCCTTAGCATTCCAATTAAACTTACTTGACCACAAAACCACTCAAATAACTAACTAAGTCTTTTTGTTATTCCATCACAAAAATTTGGGGGCACTAATTGGTATGGAATTTATACCCATAACCTAAGCTTAAAAGTGTGAGATATGAGGCACAACTTAAGCCCAAATGATACAAAGCACGAGATATAGCTTAAGCTTAAAAGATGATATACTGGAAAATAAAGCATCTTTTAATTAGGTCAATTAGGGATTTTGGATTTAGGTGGCATGACACAACTTCCTAGAGGCTCAATAAGCATAACATAAACCCTTAAAAGCATAGTTTTGAAACTCGAATTGGCCCGGTGAGTCGACCTTGGTATAGGACCGGTCCGGGTCTAAGCAAAAACCCACCTGGAAGTTGGCCCTGCGAAACCCGGTCGACCCGGCGGGTCAACCTGGGTAAAGATTTGACTCGTGCTGAGACCCGGATTATTTTTCATGCTTTTTCACTGCAGCTTTGTAGAAGTACCAACAGATGTAGAGGTCATTCCATGCTTTGCATATGCTATATTAACCATTGAATAACAGAAAAGAGAAAATAAAAAAACCATTAGAGAAATCCTTTGCATAAAACCCATCTCTTAAATCTTCAAAGTTCAAAGCTATATCACTATCAGTTGCGATTCGTGAAGAAGAGCAGAGGAGCAAAAGACTTCAAAACAACCCATACCGGTTTAGATCTGAGAGCAAAGTAGATAATCCTTCCTCCAGCTCCTCATGACTCTCCTTATTTCTCTTGCTCTCTCTATTACATCGTTCATGCCGATTGTGATCTCTTAGACCACAAACAAACGGTGAAGATGAAGCAATCTCGATCTGGGAAAAGCCATAAGTCTAATAATGGGACATCATGACATAGAATAGAGTAAATGCAAGAATTTTGTGCAGGCCATAAACGAGATACAACTCATTTTTCCAAGAAAAAAAAGGATGTATGGGGGGGCAGGGAAAACCCAAACAGTAATTGTGGAACACAAAGAAACGTATGAATCTTGTTTTTCATGATGCTAAACTAACCAGGGTTAGTAACCAGTGGTTAGTAACCACCACCACCACCAGCAATATAAGTCATGTCTTGGCTTTTATTTTCTAATTTTAGAACTTTATTGTAGAAAACTGTTGTGTTGCCTAAAAAACAAGTGGCATGCCTTGGCTTTTATTTCGTTAATTAATTTTAGCAAGAGAAAAGAAAGACTGGCTTTTAAATTTTATTTTTTGAATTAACTCGAGTCAATCCATCTAACCTGTGACCCGATCACTATACCGGATCAATCACCCGATCAAGTTTTAAAACTATAACTCTTGTTTGGCTGTGCGTTTCAACCTGCGTTTCGCTAAATTTTGAAATTTTTGTTTTGCTAAAATTAAGTGTGGATTGTACTTTTTGGATCGTTTTGATGTGCTGATGTTAAAAATAATTTTTAAAAAATAAAAAAAATCATTGACATGTATTTCGGCACAAAAAGCTATTTAAAAAACAACCGCTACCATACTACCAAACACATTAAAAGTCAAACCACCTCAAACGCCATTATAGCTTCACAGTGGGCTCATAGTCCCCTCCTTTCCCATTATGCCATAATATGGATGCTTATGTCATTTTCTCATCATTAGGCCACAAAGTAATGGTGGTCATGTTGCCTATGTTTAAGCCTAATTGATAGTCTATATGACAAAATCTCTTCTTCTCGAATAGAACACCATTACCTGTTAGGGCTATAAACCGAAGTGATTGCTATTTGCCTATATATCATGTTCTTTCCTTATTTTTCCCTTGCACCATGCAAGTTGATGAAGTTCACGGATATAAACGTAAGTCTTTGAATCATAAGGTAGGGATGAACACCGTTCTTCATTCATTCATTTTATCATTCTGTTTTTCTTTTTCTAATCTTCTTTTTCATCATCACCATTTATGTAAACAAATTAATACACGAACAGTTTGCACAGCCTCAAAATGTTATATTTTCTTAATTGATACTATTAATTTAAGTAGTGAAAGATCTTTTTTTAAAAAAAAAACATGTTTTATAGGTACTCATGATCCCCTAAATTATGAAGCCCATCAACCTACTTATACTATTAGTAAGGTTTTCCATAATCCTCGTTACTGTTGATAAAAAGTTTTGCATCATTAGATTTGGTATTTTCCCATTCATGCACCGCTCACTTTACTTGTTTTTTGTCTCGCACTCTCATTGTGAACTTCACTGAATTCTCCTGCCCAACCCCAGACACGAGAGAAGAAGAGGAAGAAAAAAAGGCACCACTTCCATATGGCATCAGAAGGGGGCTCCGCTCCGTATATAGATGATGAGATTGTGATTAAACTGTTCCAACTAGCCAACAAGAGCCTCCTGTCATCAGTCTATGAAATGTTCATATAGGTCCTACACTCTACTATTTGTCACCGTCTGACAAACGTGTTGTTTTCTGACAAAAATGACATGTCAGCGGACTTTCTGTCTCCCTTCACTCTCTCTCTCTCTCTCTCTCTTAAATAGGTGGGCATTAAAGACAAGCTTGTACGTTTGTCATTACTGTGGCTGCTCCATTACTTGTCTTTATTCATAGCACAGATTTTTACAGCTGTAAAATGAAAGGGAAATACTTCGTGACAGTGAAGAGAGGGTAGCCGGGAGGCAATTTTACATTTACCTTTTATCACTACTGTTAAATTTCTGACTTTGAGATCTATTATTGCTGCAACTTGCTGAGAACATTTCATTTTAGGATCTTTCTTTCACTCAGTGCGACTCAGTCTGTTCTGTTCAGTTCTTTTTGACCATCTTGATGCCCATACGCAAGAAATGAAATCTCAAGCCCCACCTTCCAAGATTGCCCGTCTTTCGAACTCTAGTTTGCACTTGCTCTCTTGTTTTTCCAATTTCTCTCCTTTTCAATTAAACAAGTCTAATTAACAATCATTGTTTCACTCTTTTTCTTTATTTTTAATTTCTAGGGACTGGACTGCTAAACGGTTGGAACATGGAGGGAAATAGGCGCAATGGTAGGTCTCGGTCACCTTCAATTGGACTAGGAGTTGAGCTTGGACGTGGTGGTTCTAGTCAAAGACCAATAACTGGCTGCAAAAAACCTTATGGGTTCACTATTCTTCAACTGCATGAGCTAGAACTTCAGTCTCTTATCTATAAGTATATCCAAGCTGGATTTCCTGTACCTTACCATCTTGTTTTACCTATATGGAAAAGTGTTACTGCTTCCTTTGGTGGTCTCAGTTCAAGCTTGTACCAGCTCTACCCTAGCTGTAAGTCCCTCGTAAATTAATCTCACGCTTTTTTTCTTTTGATGACTATCTCTTACCAAATTACTACAAAATGGATGCTAAATACTTGTCTTTTTTCATAAATACTTGATCATTGACTAATTTACAAGTAAATTAGTTTTCTTGATCCTTAAAAGAGATTTGATTTTGGTTTTTTTTTCCTCGTGGGGGGTCTAGTTATGGGGTGTAAGTGTAACCCATTATATTTGGAATATAAGAAAGGAACGGAACATGAGCCAGGGAGATGTAGGAGAACGGATGGAAAGAAGTGGAGGTGTAGCAAAGAGGTTCTTCCAGATCAAAAGTACTGTGACAGGCACATACACAGAGGACGCCAGCGTTCAAGAAAGCTTGTGGAAGCTGCTTCTCATAGTAATACCAGCACCAACCTCTCCATTTCTCTCCCTGGAATCGGTAGTGCTAGCGCCAAGCAGTACTAATCTCTCTCCAATATGTTGTCTCTCTCCAAAGAGTGTTCTACACAAGAAATATGTAATAGGAGCAGCTGCTAAAAAAGTTGTTTACGGATTTCGAGAGTCGGTTTAAGCTAATTTCCAAACAGTAGAATCAAGCATGTACTACGTACTACGTAGTTTTACCCTTTTTTTTTCTTGTCTAACGTAATTGAGTAAGGTTTAAATTGGGACTTGCCCCCTCTCGTCCACTCGTCTACAAGCATTCGAATGGTTATGATTTACAGGCTTTCAAGTCCTCGACATCGAATTTTTGCCCTAAGAGATACTATTCCAATGACCCGCGTTTTGAAATGGACCAGATTATTTTTTAAAAAAACATTAAAAGAAATATCAAGATTATGGAAATTTTGTTAGAAGTGTTATTAAACCTGATAAACTAATAATAATGTGGTTTGAATTAAAAAAAATCATAATGATAAAAACTTTATAAAAAGTAAATCAAGCCAATTAATAATGTAAAAAGCAAAACAAAACAT
>Ga0325411_1002679_pt1 | contig 20137 bp, 17 predicted proteins | sample PopdelMetagenome_13_FD_206181 | JGI IMG/M metagenome (GOLD analysis project Ga0325411, IMG submission 206181) | Populus deltoides microbial communities from Bellville, Georgia, United States - Xylem-PdIQD-R4 | ecosystem: Host-associated > Plants > Phyllosphere > Stem > Wood/Secondary xylem...
ACTCAAGGTAATTAATTAAAATAAATATTCATAGTAATTTTAATAATTTAAACTAAGAAGGGAGAAAAAAAATGTTGAGGCAAAACTCCCATTTCATTATTATTTTACAGGAAAAGAAAATTATTAGTAGTATTTTTTTAAAAATAAAAATTTATCATAATCTAAAAGGGAAGTTTAAAACAAAAATAAAAACAAAATCATGTCTTCATAACTTTTAATGTGGTTGAATGAAACAAGATAAAAGAATAATTAATTCATGAAACTTGTATAAAAAAATTAAAAAATATATATTTTATTTTTATTGAATATTTATGTGCAATTTGTTACATATTACACTCGTATATAATTATTAATAAATTTATTTCAAATACAATCATAAACGGTTCTCATTTTATTTTAAAAGATGGTATAATCGGATAATTTTTTAAATACATTGAGATTATTAATTTAAATACATTTTAAATTAAAAAATATATATAGAGCTAGGAGGCTGGGCTGCACGCCTGACCTCTAAAAAAGAAAGCATAGAAAGCTAGGATGACATGCCTAACATTTTTCTTTTCTTAAACGCATCTGAGTCTTTTACACTCGAAAACCTAAAATCTAACTTGTTTTGACATGAAAAAACCATAAAAATCTTAATGTAAAATCAAATCGAATTCAAAAACTTATATTCTAATACATTTTTTCTACAATAATAGATCAAAAACATTTTCTAAAAAATATTTTTTAAAAAAACCCAGAAAACATATTTTTTATAGAATATGGTAATAATAATAATGAGGAAGGGATGAAGATGAAAGTGATAATAAAATGAAGATATTGGTTAAAATATTTAGATAATATTATAAATGAGTTACTTTTTATAAAAGTTAAAAATATTTTTCAATAAATAAATTAATTTTAAAAATTAACTATAAAATATTTTTCATTAACTAGTTTTTTTTTTAAATATTTTAGAGAAAAACAAAAACATGAAAACATTTTTTCAAAAATAAACCCAAAAACATATTTTTTATAAAATATTTTACATGAAACATAAGAAACACTTGAGATTATAAAAAACACATTTTCTTATAATTTGATCCACGCAACAACACAATATTCTAGTTCATCTCACACTTACCATTTATTGTAGTAAGTAAATTTTTTTTTTGTATGCTTTCCCTTACCTTTTTATATAATAGGTGTTTAAAATAATAATAGTGGTTATTTTTTACAATGTTTTTTATTTAAAAATTTATTAAAATATATATTTTTTATTTTTAACATTAAATAATTCAAAAACATAAAAGATTAGTTTCAATAATTTAAACGTAAGTGTTTGTGTCACAGCGCCTCCAACTCAAAAGATCAAATTCTGCTTTTCGGAATTTTACTCCCAAGGCTTTTAAAGCTTAGCTCTCTGTAATTCCAACTTGGCAATAGTACCCAAGTGAACTTCATCAGGGCCATCTGCAATTCTCAGTGTTCTTGCAGTAGCCCAAAGATGGGCTAAAACGGTGTCAGATGATAAGCCAGCAGCGCCATGCACTTGCATTGCCATGTCAAGAACCATGAGTGCCATATTTGGAGCTGCTACCTGTTCCAAGTTATTATACCAAACCATTTCTCTTATTTATGTTTTGGATATTTAATGTGAAGAGAACAATACTAAGTTGCCCTTCAAATTGAAAGGCAATAATTACCTTGGCCATCGCAATGGTACCACGGGCTTTTTTGTTTCCAAGCCGATCAAGCTGATCAGCTGCCTCAAGAACCAATAGTCTGGCCTTCTCAAGCTCTATTCGACACTGCACGAGACGGTAAATTACACATTAGAATTTAGACAGAACTGCTAGACGGATACTTAAAAGGCACGCAGCATGTGCAGCAGACAAATTTCTAACACAATATCCCAGATCTATTTTTCAATTCAATACTGCAGGGGATGGATGGAGTTCCCTTTCTTTAGATTGAATGATCAGTTTCTCATTTTCTTCAAGTTACTAGGATCATTTTTTTTTTCTGGAAAAAATTGATATCGGACAAAATAGCATATGAAAAAATTACCTTGGCAACATCTGATCGAAAGGCACCCTGCTCTGCAATTAATTTTCCAAATGCTCTTCTGCTGAGAGCCCTTTGAACCATCATCTGCATGCCACGCTCAGCAGCACCTATCAATCTCATGCAGTGGTGCAATCTTCCAGGGCCCAGTCTCCCCTGCAAGAAATCAGGGATATACTGATACTGACACAGTAAAAGCTAGGGTGCTACCAGTGTGAACACGCTGTTTTCTAAAAATAGATAGCACAGCTTTTAATCCTCACAAGAGTTCTACACAAGCGCCTCCTGGTTTGTGTCTATTATAGAACTGGTTGCAAAACTAGAAGTAGATACTACTTTCGAATCCTGAGCATATGTCTTTGAAAGTTGACTATTAACAGTTTCAATCATAAGCACGAGGTGCCTTGCAAATTGATTGAACTTTTACAATTACACCAAATCTGAAAATCAATCGGTGTAAAATTCATGCAATCCATCGAGTTAAGTGCACCAACTTACCTGCGCAATCTCAAATCCACGTCCTTCTCCCAGTAGAATGTTCTTTGCAGGAACACGTACGTTATCAAATACAACTTCAGCATGGCCATGAGGTGCATCATCGAAGCCAAAGACCATGAGTGGCCTTTTTATGTGCACACCAGGAGTATGAATGTCTACCAATATCATAGACTGTTGCTTGTGATTAGCAGCAGTGAAGTCTGTTTTTCCCTGCGGGTTATTCCAGTCCCATTATTAACAAAATGGACAAGTAATTTGACAATCCCTGACCAGAAATACCAGAACTAACCATGACTATAAGAACTTTACACCTTGGATCCATTGCTCCACTTGTCCACCACTTCCTACCGTTAATGATGTAGGAATCCCCTTCTCTGTTCAATGACGGCATAGATAATTAGAGCTGAAGCTCAAAATCATTTGCATACATCACATAAATATCACACATAATGATTAACCTTGCACCGAGCTTTAAACTCTTGTGCCCATCTAATTCAATTTAAATGGGCATCATCTTTTCAATATACACTACCTTCTAATGGAACACTCAATATTCGTTGCATCCGATGATGCAACTTGTGGTTCTGTCATTGCAAATCCAGAGCGGATCTTTCCTTGAAGCAATGGAACTAGCCATTCAAGTAGATGTTCTTTATTCCCGTAGCGCAACAATACCTGAATAAAGAAGTATAATTGCTTAACGCAAGTAAGCATCCAGAATGACAGTAAGCATGTAATGCAACAAGCATACACCTTGTTGTTAATAGTTTGAATAGAAGGAAAGCAACAGAAGCATGAACAGGAAGTTTTCTTGACAGTTCTACCTGAATGCAAGTCCATAGTTTGGTTTGGTGCAGGTTTGAAAAGCTTTTCAGATGCACATTCTTTCACTTAATTACTAACTCTTAAGACATCGAATCTATGCAATATACTGCTCTCTATGGGGGAGACCAAGCCAAGTTTGGGCCTGGCCTAAGGCAGGCCCGGTACATTTTTGTTATGCTTGAGCCCAAACCAATTATTTATGTCCAATTTCTAAGCCCAAGCCTAGCCATGACAGGTCGGTTTAGGCTAACGTGAAGCGTGTTACAACTATATTTATGAACCGTATAGACAAGACCAAGCCTGAAGAGAAGTTCATGAAAAAACCTGGAAACATCTTATATGAAATCTAAGTTACTGTTTTAATTATTTTTCTAATTAATTTTGAATTTTAATTATTTGTTCTTTAATTAGTATTTTACTATTTAAAAATCCTAATGCTAAATGACTTCTATTAATTAGTAAAATTTTAATTAAAAATCATTTCCTATAAAGGATTTTAAAAATAATATAAATAGGAATATCTAGTTTATTTTGAGAAAAACAATTATTCAGACTTTTAATAAAACACTAGTGTTTTCTCTAAATTTATCTACAACTTATGTCTGTAACCTAAAGGCTTGAGAACCCTAGCTTTTAATCACGCTATACACCACGTCAATTGGTATTGGAATAGGTTAGCCTCTTTAATGGACGGAGACGATGGCAACCCACTCTGCAATGCAAGCGTGGAGGCTCTCTAGGGTGTTGTGCGGGCTCAAAAGCAGAAACTAGATTATTTGGAACTAAGGTTTGATCATTTGGAATAAACCATAGCAGATCTAGCTCGGCTAATAAATAACGCAAATAGGGATCATGAAGAGGAGAGAAACTTGTCTGGAGACTTGCTTCGAGGTAGGCCAAATCTCAAACCTATTCCTGAAGATCCACTTAGACAACCAGTTGTCCATGTGGAGAGTGTTGGTAGAGACGAATTTGATGGGGTTTGTAGGGCTTTAGTATTCCAAGACAGATCACAGCAAAAAACACATGATTTTTGCATCAAGATAGAAACGTCAGCATTCAATAGAGATCTGGACATAGAAGAGTTCTTTGATTGGGTCGCTAAATGTGAGAGTTAAGGAGTACTCAGGTTTCTTAGAAAATAACATGGTGAAACTGGTTGTATATAACCTGAAAGGTAGATCTTTTTCCTGGTGTAAACATTAGACAAATACAAGGTTAAGAGAAGGGAGATATCCTATTACATTATGGATGTATATGAGGCAGTTATTGCATGAGAGATTCATTCCTCCTAACTATGAGAAGGTTAAACCAGCAATCCAAGATAAGATTGGAGTACATATCTTGTTCACGTTCCATGAGGCAAGAAATATAATGCTAAGAGATGAGATGCTAATGAAAAAAAGGGTTGGTAGCAGTAATTGATTTGAGAGGTCTAGGTCTGATCCTTCTAGGAGACCGTATAATAAGAAGCAGATTTGGTCCTACTGATAAGAGAAAGGCAATACAACCATCAAGGTCAACTCTATTAAGACCTGATACTACTAGACCTGACAAAACTTTGAGAAAACAAGTTGAAACAAACAAATCAAATAAACCCTATGTCAGGCCAATGATAGCCAAATGCTTTAAATATGGAGAACAAAGACAACATTCAAGTGATTGTAGGAGATAGAAATCGGTCAATCTAATCAAATGATACTAAGAGCCAGAACCCCTTGACGACAAGGGCAAGCTGTGTGAACCTGACAGGGTGACAAAAAATTTATAAAAGCTTGACGATGATAATGATGAGAGACAAAACCGTGGTTAGAAAGATGTTACTAACACCTGAAGTTGCTGAGGATTCACAGCGAAATAGGTTATTTCGTACTCGTTACACAAAAAATAAGAGCATGTTTGACTTAATTATCGATAGTGGAAGCTATGAAAATATTATTGTTAAACACACTGTTGATAAATTAAAATTACCACTAGAACCTCATCCTGAATCTTACAAGATTGGGTTGATTAAGTCAACAGAAGAGAGAACGGTAAACTAATGTTGTGCAATATTGTTTTCCATTGGAAAGTATATGGTTGAAATGTATTGTGATGTGGTAGATATGGATGCTTGTAGTTTGATCTTTGGTAGGCCTTAGCAATATGATATCGATGCTAAACACCTTAGTAGAGATAATTTATACAAGTTTAGAAAGAATTGTGTATTATGCTTTTATACCTTTGAAGGAAGAATCCAAACCTATTGCTTCTAAAATAGAGGGGAGACTTTTCTTACAATAACCAGTCCAAAACTTAAAATACAAGCAGAGGTACAAGAAACTAGGCAGATTCATGCATTGATTGTGAAGGCATTAGTGGACGAACAAGCAAAAGAGAAAAGACAAAACATTCTTGAAGCAATTAATCCTTTACTTGCTAATTTTGAGGAGATTTTACTTGATGAATTGTCATATACATTGCCATCAATGAGAGACATTCAACATCAGATTAATTTGGTAGGGGGAGCTAACCTTCCAAATCTAACACATTATCAAATGAGTCTCAATGAGAGTGAGATATTGAAGGAGAAGGTAAAAGAGCTATTGAGAAATGGACAATTTCAGGAGAGTTTTAAGTCCTTGTGCAGTTCCAACATGATTGACTCCAAGGAAGGATGGCGGTTGGTGTATATATGTGAACAATTGTGCCATCAACAAAATAATCGTGGGATATAAGTTTCTGATTCCTTATTTAGATGACATGCTTGATCAATTACATAGGGTATCAATCGTTATGAAGATTGACTTTAGGAGTGATTATCATCACATTTAGATCCAGTTAGGTGATAAGTGTAAGACATCTTTCAAGACAAAGGAGAAATTGTATGAGTGGTTGGTAATGCCTTTTGGGTTGTCTAATGCACCGAGCACTTTCATGAGGATGATAAATCAAGTTCTACATCCTTTTATAAATAAATACGTGATTGTTTTTTTTGATGATATCCCAATTTATAATAGATCTAAAATGATCATGTGGGACACTTGAGGAAGGTGCTTGAGGTGCTGCTGAAAAATAAATTATATGTGAATCTGAAGAAGTGTAGTTTTATGATTAGTAACCTAATGTTTTTAGGTTTTATTGTTAGTGCAGATGGCATACATGTTGATGAGGAGAAGGTTCGGGCCATTAGAGATTGGCTACCCTCTAAAACAGTTAGTGAGGTTCATAATTTCCATGGGTTAGCTAATTTTTATTGGTGATTCATCTGAAATTTCAGTAATATTATGGCACTCATTACTGAATGCATAAAGAAAGGAAAAGAGATAGAAATGAGCTTTGCTTTAATCAAAGAAAAACTAAGCAATGCTCCAGTTTTGATACTCAAAAGATTTTGACAAATTGTTTGAGGTTGAATTTGATGCTGGTGGTGTCAGGATTGGTGGAGTTTTGTCCTAAGAGAAAAGACCTGTGACATTTTTTAGTGAGAAGTTGAGTGATGCTATATTAAAATGGTCCACATACGATAGAGTTCTATGTTGTTTTTTGAACTCTTAAGAAGTGGGAGCATTACTTGATTGATAAGAAGTTTGCATTGTATTCTAACCATGGGGTGCTGAAATTTTTACTTAATTAAAAGAGAATAAGTAATGACATGCATGCAAGATGAGTCACTTACCTATAACGATTTTCAATCAAAATTGTATATAAGACTAGAGTTTAGAATAGAGTTGTTGATACTTTGATTTAAAGAGCAATCTCGTTGGTTAAGGAGAGAGATCACTAGATTTTACTTTTTAAAAGAATTGTATGAGCATAATGAGGATTTCAGTTAGGTGTGGAAGAAGTGCAAGAATCTGCTCATTGATGACTCATTTATGATGGATTTCTAATGAAAGGTAATCAACTTTGCATTCCTCGATCTTCGTTGCGAGAGAAGGTAATTCGAGATTTGCATGGAAAAGGTTTGGCTGGTCACTTGGGGCGATAGAAGACTGCTGATACAGTCATTGACAAATATTATTGGCTTCACTTAAAATGAGTTACTGGTAAATTTGTGCAAAAATACAGGTCTATATATACCTTTTCCTATTCCTAAAAACATATGGGAAGACTTGTCTAAAGATTTTGTACTTGAATTACTGTGTACACAATAGGAGATGAATTCTGTATTTGTTGTAGTTGACAGGTTCTAACAAAATGACGCATTTTATTCCTTGCGAAAAAACAAATGACGCGTCTGCTATTGCTTGGCTTTTTTTTCAAGAAGTGATTCATTTACATGGGGTGCTAAAGACCATCACTTCTGACAGAGATAGTAAGTTTCTTAGTCACTTTTGGCGTGCATTGTGGAAATCTTATGGTTCTTCATTACAATTCAATAGTATAGCACATCCACAAAACAGATGGGAAAATAAAAGCGCTGAATCGGACACTTGAAAACTTGATAAGGAGCATTGCGGTGACAAACTGAAACAATGGAATAATGCCTTGCACAAGCAGAATTTGTATACAACAGTGCAAGCCATAATGCCACGAGTAAATCATCATTCAAGATTTTGTATCTTCAGTGTTCTAAGCAAGTGCTAGATTATGTGCTAGTTTAGAAGGGTGTTGGGTTTAGTATGGCTGCCGAGAAGATAGTTATGGATGTGCAAGCTACTATGAAGGATGTGAAGCAGAAGTTGTTGAAGACCAATACCAATACAAAGAAGTTGTTGATAGGAACCACCATGATAAAGTGTTTAAAGAAGGAGATAAGGTAATGATGTTCCTTTGTAAAGAGAGATTTCCAGGAGGGTCATATGTTATCGATTTACATGATAATATGAGTATTTTCAGAACTTTTAATGTGTCAGACATTTATCCTTTTTAATTATTTTCCTTAAGTTATGAAGCCTTAAGTTACTATTTTAATTATTTTCCTAATTAATTTTAGATTTTAATTATTTGTTCTTTAATTAATATTTTACTATTTAAAAAATCCTAATACTAAATAAATTCTATTAATTAGATAAATTTTAATTAGAAATTCTTTCCTATATAGGATTTCTAGACTAATATAAATTGGGATGTGTAGTTTATTTTTAAAGGAAGACTGTTATTCAGACTTTTAATAAAACACTATAAAGTTTTCTTTAAATTTATCTACAGCTTAGGTTTGTAACCTTAAACTTGAAAACCCTAACTTTTAACCACGCTATATGCCGCATTATAGGCTTATTAAAAAAAAATATGTTTATGGAAAAGAAGGGATGATTTTTTTAGGTGACTCGATGCTTTAATTGTTCATCATCATCAACAACAACAAAAAAATGGTTGAAGAACTTGAGGTGATAAAAGGGATGGTATTAGCCAAAAAAATGGTTGAAGAACTGAGGTGATAAAGGAGAGGGTATTAGCTTTGCAAGAAATTTTGATCCATTTTCCAACACAAATAAAACCAAAGGTCATTCATTCTCCCATCAAGAACACAAAAGACGACTTGCAGGAAATGATTTGTGTATAATCTCAGATTAGTAAACTTGGCCAAACACGAACAAAATTCTCAACACCATGAATATCACACCACTTGCCCACACATGACACATGTACCATCAAAACTTCAAACCTGTCCCCAAATCTATGGTGAGAGATTTCATATCACTGCAAGCATTGTAGAACAACTTGACAGAGAGAGATTACACGAGAGAGAAATGAAAGGTGATGGTTGCCAGTGGCTGCCTATTTGGAAAAATGTCAAGCCTTGGCCTAATTCGATTGTTAATCGGGCCAAGCCACCAAGTCAAATATTCATTTAGGAATATGATTTTAAAAACCAATTATTAATTGATCATGCCATTAGGCTAAAACACACCCAATAACATATGGGCCTGAGATAGCCTATTGAGCTACCCAAACCATGAACAGGTATGTATATATGCATGTATGTTTGTTATGTAACTCTAATTTAGAGATGGCAATTCACTTCACCCATCACCTAACCCAATTGGGTCGAGTTTATACCTAGTTAAACTGAGGCCAAGCAGGTCGGGTGAAAACTGAACCTAGTTTAACTTGGATCAGATGTCAAGTGAAGGTTCCATCTACCCCATCACTTAACCTAATATCTTTACTATTTAGTAATTGTTTTTGTCAATACATATATATAATCATTATAAACCCAATAAAGCAAATCTAATTATTCAATTTTTAATTTTTAACTAAATTTTAATTAAAAAGTTCTTTAAGTATATATAATTATTATTACAATACTATATTTTTTATTTTCTTTTAAAGTTGAAGTTTAATTTATAATTATAAATGTATGATAATTAATGAGTAATAATTATGAATATATTAGTATGTTAGTATCCCTTATTATTATACAAAATACATTTCTATCAAATACTAAGTGATATATGATATAAGTTATGTAGTTGATATACTCATTTTGAAATACATGATATAAATCAATTAAAAAATAATAATCACTTAATTCAATGTCATATATGTGATTTCCAAATATAAAAGAGGTCTTGAATGATTCATATACATAATCATACGAGTTACTAATTGGTACACATTACTAGTGATATGTAATGGCATAGCTCTATATTTTAAATCATATCCAATATTAAAATTTTAAATGTGACATGAAGAAAAAAATCATTGGATACATGAGATTATTTATTACGATGTGATATTGCAAGGTGCTATTAAAAATTCAAAGAGTTTTAATTTTTAAAGACAAAAAAGTTGAATTGACTACAACACCGAAGGTATTCAACAGGAGGAAAATACCTCACTTGATTTGACTTGATCGGGTACGGGTCGGATGTTGATGGTGGTTATAGATGTACTTAGGATGCATAAAAAAATACACATAAAAAACTCGCCCCGTCCCCACTCTAATTATATTTCCTAGTTTTTGAGTTTGAGACAATATTTCAAAATTAATCGTAGAAGATGAGCATGCATGCTAATAAATTGTTCCCAGACCCTATAAAATCAGAATAAAATTTACCTCCATATTTCCTGTGTCAGGTGCGCCACAATTTAACACCTGTGGAGCCCAAATTGAACGCCCCATGATCTCACAGAGGTATCCATATTCAAGGTTTGAGAGACCCGCACCAAGGAACTGATCATGCTCACCATTAGAGATCATATGACCACTCCCATCAAATAGTAATTTTCTAGCTCTCTCAGCACTATCGAACTGCAAAAAAGTACATGTTTCTCATGATTCCAATCATTCTTTTGTAGAGTTAGAAAAGGTAATAAGACTAAAAAGAAACATGGAGCTCAAAAAGGTAGAAGCAGAAATACAGGTATCCATAAGTTCCACAATCCTTCTTTCTTTGCCAGCTCCTTTAACCTCTCTTCCTCTGGGTGCACTGTCCAACGTGAAGGAGACTGAGCAAGTTTATAGAACTCATTCTCCATGGGGTAAATATGATCTTCCACAAACTTGATTAACCTGTTCCTCAATATTAGGACCCTTTTGCTAGGAACAAATCTCCCACTTGCATTCCCGTCACCAAATTGTTTCATGCAATCTCGTGCAATTAGAACTGGATAGTTAAGAGAATAGCACACTAAATAATAGATTAGGTAAAGATAATGATAATGTTGCAACTGAAAACCTACAATATCAATAGAGATATCACTGGCATGCCCTCAATCTACCCAATGTTTAACGATGTAGAATGATGGATCAAAGTTGAATTATGCAACCCATAGAAGAATAATGTTCTTAAATATAACTTTTATAGGTAAAATAACAAAAGGCCAAGAAAAATAAAAAAGAGAAGCATCTACCTGATGCAGGGTGATCAGGAAGAACAGATTTTTTTGCAATATAAGCCCATGCAAAGTCTACAAGATCATTAGCTTGCTTTCCTGAATTTCGAGCACGCTCACCTCCTGAGGCATTGCCCTGCAGTATCATGGGGACAAAATACAATGTTAATTTATTGACCTACCACTGATAGAGATTTTACCACAATGTTAATTTATTGATCTTCCAATTATAGAGCTTTTACCACAAGCCTAACACAAAGAATATCAAGTTTTGCCTTTGAACATTACCATAAGCCATCGACTGTATATCCCTGCAAAGATTGCTGCCCCACGAAACATAGCAAAGGCAACATAGAACTTCCACACAGAAGCAGGCCATGGTTTTCCCTAAATTGCAACAAATAAAACATCTACCATGAGCATTGATAAAACAAGGCAAGAGCAAGTAGTGGGTAGCTTCATAGTAGCAGGAGGGTAAAACATGCAAGAATCAATAGTAACAAGCATTCATTGATACGGAACATTCAAAAATACCTGTCAATTTCTCCTACTTCTAAGTACTACAATTGCATCAAGAAAGTCAAGAGGACTGATTTATAAAGCATGTAGCATTGAAAATATAATCTCAAACCCTACAGGTTAGCTGCATTATCAGCTTTTTCAACAAATCATTAGATCTGTTTCTTAAACACCTAGTTCACACATCTTGCAGTTACCTTGATTTCTTCCCAAAAGAAATAAAAATCCACAGAATGTGCATATGACGCTTTTAAAAGATAACTTCAAAAATAGGTTGAAGGTCAACAAATCTAGGAGAGTACAGACATGCGGGAAAGCCTGGAATCAATCCTGAACAGAATTCATGACCTAGATAGAAATAGAATTCACAGCTGTCTGTCAATCTCCTTCAGTATACAAATTGCAAGCAGTAGAAGTGCATTTGGAAAGTCATAAAAAGAAATCACACGCACAGATCTTGGCACAGAATGCATCATTTGTACAATCTACCAGACAGATATGCTCAGTTTAGTTGCATTAACCACAAATAAATTCATATTTTCTTTCAATCAAATATACTCACATTTTTTGAATCAACTACTAGATTCAATTTTCAAGACCCACATAGAAAACATGTCCATATAGTTTAATTTCCTCACAAAGAATCATATTTGAACAATGTGGAAGGAAAACATTATGAAATAAAAGTTTCACAATGGATCTTACTGATGCAGAGCAGTATTCTGCCAAAAATTCTGCCTGTGAAGGAATTCCGGTAAGTTCAAAACCTTTACCCGCTTGTTGATTTTCAAGGTTAATATCAACATTGTAAGCCTGCCAAAAAAGATGCATACAATCAACTTAAAATTGTTGCTTAAAAGCAAAAGAAAAAGTATTTATCCTCTATATTTTGAGACCATATCCAGAAAGAAAAACTGCCATCTGCACTGTAAGGTTAAAAATAAACACGGGAAAATACTCTTTCCATAAAAAAAAAAAAAATGAAATTTGAAATTTGGGTCAATACCAAACAGCTGTACGCAACATCAGTCATCTGGTTTCCCAGCGTGGATAATTCCCAGTCAAGAATACCAATTACTCGATCCTGCACATTAAGAGTCTCATTAGATTCCTGATACTATTTAAAACATTCAGTTCTCACAATATGATCATCTAAAGCATTAATTTTGCTGCATTTTTAATCTCAATACCATGTTATAGTGCAGTCTGATACTTTAATCAAATATTCAACTAACTCGCTGATATATATATATATATATATATATAAAAGCATTTGCAGCAACATGCCTCGTTGGGATGAAATACAACATTATCTATGCGAAAGTCTCCATGAACAATTCCTCCCGATGCTCTTGAGGAATCTTCACTAGGAATATGTTGCAGCAACCATTGAGCCAGCTCTAACATCTTTGGATTACTCGGATACCTGCTATCACATGTTGATGCAATATATTGTTTGGTCCATCTCTCTACCTAAAGAGGCACCAAATAAAAAAAAAAAATTCATAAGCACCGTCATTGTGTGGAAAGGAAACAGTTAAACTGTCCTTCGAACACCCCACTCCCATTCAAAACACCACATTAACTCAATTTATGGTGCTGGGCACCAGTAGGTATATTAAACAAAGGCAACAAGCTTGCAATCTTGACAGAAAAATTCACCACCTGTCTTTTACAATAGTGGTCTCGACGTCCATATATTCCTAAACCAATAGCATCCACATCAACAGAATGTAAAGCAGCCAATACTTTAGCAGTTTCTCTATAAATTGCCCCTCTCCTCTCTGGTGCCAAACCCTGAATCAAAACATGATGACCCGTGATCACAAATCTTAAGTCTTAACCCCTCAAGCTCATATTACAATTACTCAACAAAATCGAAATTAAAAAAATAAAGATACCGGAAGCTTAGGATCTATGAAAATGCGTCCTTCCAAATACTCCATTACATAAAAATCAGTTCCAATCACACTCGCATCCCTACACAAACAAAACACTTTGGGCACTGGAACTTTTGTACTTTCTCCCAGCGCCCGAAGAACCTGTCACATATAAAAAACAGAGCAAACAAAATTCACTTTCCCTTCAATTTTTTTCTCAGTAACCAAACAGAATCAAACTCATAAATTTCCATTCAATCAAAATCAACAGAACAGAAGTTAGTTACCTGATATTCTCTATCAACAGCATGAGCAGACCGAAGCAATTTACCAGGCGGTTTCTTCCTCACAACGTAGCGTTTAACGAAACCTCCATTTTCCACTTCCAATAAAAACGTAGGATTCGATTGTCCATGTCCAAACTAAAATCTCACACACAAAATCATAAAAGAAAAAAAAACGATTGGTAAAAGTTGAGTAGTAGTGTACTAACCTGTTTGACAGTGAAAGATGAAGGTGCAGAGGAAGGGAAGCCAGGGACATGGACAGAGGCATAGCGGAGCAAGGAGTCGTAATCGAATTGGTGAGCTACTTGAACTTGTCTTAACAGAGCAGACGTATGAGTCGCCATTTTTATGCAAGGTGTTGAATTTCTTCCGAAAAGGGAAGAAGAAGAGAACTGCTTGTAATTTATTTTGTTAGGCTGTCCGCGTCAATGACGTTATCATTTTCATAGTTACAGCAACCTATCCTTGTACGTCTACGTGTAATGTAATTACTTTAATAGCTACAAGACTGTGCTCCTTTGAGAGTACGATAAAAAAAAATAAAAATTAAGAAAAACAAATGTTAAGTCGATTCAGGTATCTTAAAATAACCAAAAAAAAAAAAATTTCAACGCAAAAACCAAAATTATGATGAAATAAAAATAAATAAATAAATAAAAAACAATATCACCATGTGCACACTTAATAAATTTATAATTTGAGTCATTTAATTAAAAATTAAAAAAATCAAAATCTAATTTTCAAGTACTAAAAAATAAAATTAAAAAAAATCAAACAAATAAAAAAAATAGCAATTGTAAGCCAAATAAAGGCTTGATCTCGCGAAGGTTAATCCGTCATATTCACCGGTCAAGTTATTAGATCAGGAATGTAAATCTCGGAAAAAAATAAAAATTGCTTAAATTGCAAATTAACTACATGAGAAATAAAAGTAAAGAAATTCATGCATATGGTTAAATAAAAATAGAAATTCAAGAATTTTTTAATATAAATTTCTGGACGAAATAATTCGAGACATTATAAATAAACCCGATAATGTTGAGGGTTGGATTTAATTGAAGAAAATAATACACTTAAAGGAAATGGAGTCTAAGTGCAAATAAGAGAAATTATAGAGTATAAATACTCATCTCCTTACCAAAAATCTGCAGCAACCATAAGGAAATAAAAGAAGAAGTTTTTGTATTCATTCTTGCAAATCAAGAGAGAAATACCAAATTTCAAGAACATATCCAACATTAAGAGTTTATAGGTAGAATAAACACTTAGGAGCAAGGAATTAACAAGAAAAATTTAAACAAAAGAGGGAGGGGAGTGTCGGCTATCCATAGAAAAAAGGAGGAGTCGAAAATCTTCAACTGGTTGAAGATCGAAATCTTGATTCTTACAGGGTAAGATGTTCTAATCATGATCCTATAAGTCGTTTCAAATTCAATTATGAATTAATGCCTTGATGTTGAATTAGAGATTAGAGTTCTTAGACTTGATTTGAGGAAAATGTAATAGATGTTAAAATTAAGTTAATTCATGTGTTGTATATGATTGGGGACATGAAAACATGATGATTTACCTAGAAAATATAGTTTGTGAATGTTATGTGTGAATGGAAGGGGTGCCGAATCTGGACAGGTTTATGTCTCGACTTTTGATGAGATTTCGGGTAGGAGGATGAAGGAATTAGGAATAGGTTCCTCATAGAAAATGTTGTTTTGGATATTGACTAACTAAGAAAATTGGTCTTGCTCAATTTGGAGCTGTAGAACTCCAGTTATGGGTTACTAACCGAGACTAGGTCATGACAGACCCTGTAGGGCAGTAGGACTGATTAATTGATGAACAATTTTGACTATCTTGGAGGTAGAACTGAATTCTCCTTCCTTCAGAGAACTTGTAGCCTCGTGTCTTAGCTTTCCAACGAGACTAATCTCGTTTGAAATGGAGTTATCAAACTCTGGATATAGTTAAAAATCTGAGAAGAGGTTGAATAGTAACGGTCGGACAATAACAGTCCAATGTCTAGACAATAACAGTCCAATGTCTAGACAGTAATGGTTCAATACAATAACAGTTCAAGACAGTAATGGTTGGAGAGTAACAGTCCAATGTCTAGACAGTAATGATTGGACAGTAACAGTCCAATGTCTAGACAGTAACGGTTTAAGACAGTAACAGTTGGAAAGTAACAGTCCAATGTCTAAACAGTAACAATTAAACAGTAACAATTCAAATATAAAGAAAGGAAAGATAATTATGATTGGACAAAGAATGACAATATTATTGGTGTAATGAGAAAAACATAAAATATAAAGAAATGATTGAAGAAAGACTTATTAGTTGTTTATATGGTTATTATAAAACATATCCTTGAATGAGGAAAATTTATAAGATAAACTTGTGATTCGCAAGAGGGACCACAGACGTGGTACAATAGTAGCAGCATGGGAGCACGGGTAGGACTTCTATTGCATATAGGTGATCTGCACATATACTTTATAGTTAAATTCCATAATTTAACATGTTATTGATGTGATGTGAATAAATGAATGTTGGATATTATGTGAATGGAGGAAAGTTGCGTAATGATGTCGATATTTTGGATAGTATTATGAATGTATGTGTATTCGAGGTGAAAGGTTGTTGTGTGAATTGCTAAGCAATGAAATTATCTCTGTAATATAAATATGAGAAGTGGACTAACATACATTTAATGTATGTTAGGATCCCAGGGAAGGGGATCATTATGTTTTAGCTAGCATACATTTAGTGTATGTTGGGATCCCGGGTAAGGGGATCACCATATATTGGCTAGTATACATTTAGTGTATATTAGGTTCCCGAGGAAGGGGATCACCTTGCATCAACTCCTACAGGGTGATGATGATACTAGTGAAAGTGGTATCAGTAATGTGTTAAGTGGAAATAATTATGATTGATCTTATAAAATCTTGAATGGAGGTTGATAATGGAAGAGGAAACAGTTTTTAGTAGTTGAATGAGAAAGAGTTTCCAATAAAAACTAGAAGGGAGAAGTGAATAAAATATGAATACATGATTGCCTTTTAAAATTGTTGGATATTTGTGTTGTTATATTTATTATGATATTCATGTTTCAATAATATGTATTTTGTTTTAGGACCCTCGCATGCATGATATAAATAGATCCTAGCTTATGTTCACTTTTTGTAATTCTAGGTTCTATGAAATATACCCTTGTATTTTGTAATATTATAACTTTTATATAACTTAATTTATATAATCAATGTTTAAACTTGAATAGATAATCTTAACTCTGCATTTCATATGAATGTGTCAGTGTAAACATGTTTATCTCATTTATTCCTCTATAATGATATTTGTTGTTCAATGTATGTTATAATATTATGGTTGTGATGACGATAATGTTTGTAGGATTGAGATCCAGGATGATTAGGTCGTGATTGAGTTATGAGATGTGAAATATTAGAAGTGTAAACAATTTAAATGTCGATAACTTGGGCCTCTCGATATAGGGAAGACTCTGCTGAAATTTTAGTGAAAATTTCAGGAAAATTTAATATGAACACCCTGCGCGCCCGCACATACACATATATAATTTAATTACTTTGTGTATCAGTTGACATGAAATTTTTGCTTAATCCTGGATATGGGGATGTTACATTTTGGTATCAAAGTCGACCTCACTGGCTGTCCGGTTGTGCTGACGGGGTCATCGGGCTCCTTAAGGGGGTGGATTGTAATATCCCACATCGACGAGTGAGGATTTGGTAGCTGACCTTATTAGTAGTGCTAGTTGCTGACTTGTTAAACGTGTTTTGGGACCATACATGGTCACCAAGAACAAATCCATGAGGGCGGTAAGACCCAAAGCGGACAATATTTGACAGGTTGGGTCGGGCTATGACATTTGGTATCAAAGAACTATGATATTTGATCCATGAATATTCCTTATGTGGAAATTACATGGCCTAAAAATACTATTTTTTTGAGCCAGAACTCACACTTATCCAGCTTTGCATATAATCGGTTCTCCCTCAAAGTCTGTAGCACAACTCTTAGATGGTGTTCATGCTCCAAGTAAGAGTTTGAATACACCAAGATATCGTCTATAAATACCACCACATATTTGTCCAGGTAAGGCCGAAACATTTGATTCATCAAATCCATAAATACGGTCGGAGCATTGGTTAACCCAAAATGCATCACCAAAAACTCGTAATGCCCATAATGAGTTCTGAATGCCGTCTTCAATATGTCTTGTTCCTTGATTCTCAACTGATGGTATCCAGCTCTCAAATCTATCTTAGAGAACACCCTAGCACCCTTCAACTGATCAAACAAATCATTTATTCATGGGAGTGGGTACTTGTTCTTCATCGTCACTTTATTCAATTGATGATAATCGATGCACAAACGAAGTGTGCCATCCTTTGTCTTTACAAACAATACCTGAGCTCCCCAGGGTGAGTTACTATGCCTGATGGAACCTTTATCTAACAATTCTTAAAGCTAGACCTTCAATTCAGCCAATTCCATAAGTGTCATCTTATAAGGAGACTGGACTATAAGAAAAATTCTTGGAATAGTTTCTATGGAAAATTCAATTTCTCTAACTGGAGGTAATCCAGACAACTCTTCTGGGAATACATCTCGAAACTCCCTCACAACAGGAATACTAGCAAAATCTATGCTACCCTTTTTCAGCTCTCTTACATAGGCTAACCAAGCAGAATAACCATTCTTCAGCAACTTTCCAGCCACCAAGACTAAGATTACACAACTTGGAATTATTTTTCTTTCCCTTTAAACACTATTCTTTTATCACTTATTTCTTGGATTGTCACCGTTTTGGTGAAACAATCCACTTGTGCCTTATGTTTACTTAATCAATCCATGCCTAGAATCAAGTCAAAATCGTATAACTCTAATGGCATAAGATCTACCCTCAATTCTAACCCTCCAATATATAGTTTTACCCCTCTATAAATATCATCAATATGTATATTCTCTCCTAGAGGTGCACTAACAGTTACTCCTACACCCAACTTACTAGATAACACATGCAAGTTATTCACAGTTCTATAAGCTACAAAGGAATGACTAGCTCCAGGATCAATTAAAGCATAAACTTATATTGTATCTAACTGTAAAGTACCTACCACCACATCAGGTACAACTCCTACATCCTTGTGGGTCATGTGATATACCCAACCTTGAGTCCTCCCCTCCTAAATTTTGGGCCTCCCACGAGTAGCACTCGTCCCTGATTGGTTAGGCCTAATAGGACGATCGACTGTAACTGATTGCTGCTGGTTTTAAACCTCAGTCCTCTAATCATGGGCTCCCTCGGTAGTTTTACAGGGACAATCCTTCTTCATATGACTCATGTTCCCATAATAGTAACAACCTCTGCCTACATGCAAGCGTTCTCTCTATCGATGCCCCTATCCTCTACAAATATAACATCTCCCCGGCATCACGGAGCAATCTCCAGGGTGTCGTTACTCACACCTTTGACAGAATAGATACACTGGTCCCTTTTGCTCTGTAAATCCTCTAGCAATTGTGACTCTCTATCTAGCCTGTCCTTCTCGGGATCCTCTTCTACTAACCTGTCTAGATCCTCATAAGCTACCTCTTAGGGTGAAACTCCTACCTCTTTTCTGGAACTGTTCTGATGATTGTCCACTCTTCCCTTTCTTTGGGAGAGGAGGTCTCCTAGTTAAAAATCCAAAATCTCTCCTTTTAGCTCCAGTTGCCTGACTCTACTCGACCACTAGCTTTGGGGCATCCCTTATTACCCTCTCCATACCCTAAGCAACCCGTATCAATTCCCGAATCGACTAAAATTGCATGGCTATCAATATCATCCTCAGCTCCTACCTTGGTCCATCACGAAACCTCTCCACCCTACGACGCTTTGTAGGAAGGTAAGTGGAGGCAAAAGCTGTTAAGTTCTGGAATCTCCTCTTATACTTCAGAACTGTCAAATCTCCCTGCCTTAAATCCAAAAACTCTTATTTTTTCTTCCTTTTATGCTCCTAAGAGTAGTACCTCTCCTCAAACTCTTCACGAAAGTCCCTCTATCTCAATACCTCCCCTGATCTCCTCTCTCTGATGGTCTCCCACCAAGAGTAGGCACTTTTAATTAATAGCTGTGTCACGCAATCCATCCGTAGCTCCTCTAGCACCTGCATTTGATTTATAACTCTTTCCACTTTCCTCGCCCAGTGTCTAACAACCTCAGTATCCTCTTCACCACGGTAAGTCATACAATCCATCTCTCTCATACTCTTCGCCCACTGTACTATGGTGACT
>Ga0325411_1002680_pt1 | contig 20137 bp, 7 predicted proteins | sample PopdelMetagenome_13_FD_206181 | JGI IMG/M metagenome (GOLD analysis project Ga0325411, IMG submission 206181) | Populus deltoides microbial communities from Bellville, Georgia, United States - Xylem-PdIQD-R4 | ecosystem: Host-associated > Plants > Phyllosphere > Stem > Wood/Secondary xylem...
GATATGCAAAATGGGTTATTTCATATTTGGGTACGCAAATCTCTCAATCCCTCTATTTGTATACGTGTATTGGTGTAGTAGATCACAATGTAGATGACTTGCATTATGCTAGGGTCTATTTTTTTTTTAATTAAAATGATGTAAATATTTTTCAAAAAAAAAATCTAAGATTCTGGTTGGTAAGTTAGATAAGGTTAATAACTATATAGATTAATTTAATAACATAATTAAAAAAAATAAGATATTAATAAAAAATAAAAAGAGAAAAAACAATATTGATTCAATACAAAAAATAAATGTTTTTTAATATTATAAAAATATATATGTATAATATTCATAAAACATCTCAATGATCTTATTTTTACACTATTCATAAAATATCGAAACTCTAATTTTTTTTAACCAAGAAAGAAAAAAGTTTAAAAGAAGTTTATAGTTTTAAAGAAGTAAGAGAAATTCGATAATCAGATTAAATCTTGATTAATTTAATAATATGATAAAAATATTAAACAACAATAAAAAAAACTAAAAAACAATTATAAAGTACGTAATTGAAAACAAAAGATAAAAAAAAATTCCAATTCCTATTAACTTTTCAAATTGCATGAATAATATAAAAGAAAAATATATTATGCAAGGTTGTATATATTAAAATTTTTATAAAAAAAATTCAATTTTTTAAAAATCTCGCAAATGAATCATACCAATCTCTTTAAAAATTAAACACATCAACATTCATTAAAAAAAATGCAATATAAAAATGGCTAAATTAACAAAAACAATTATAAAGAATGTGTATTAATTAAATCAAATACCAAAAAATTATTTTTTAAAATTCATGAAAAACAAGGCATTGATTAAAAAAATCATATTTTTTTAAAGAAAAAAATTAAACCAAGTGTTGCAGGGCCTGGTAAGTAAGGCCCAGCGCCTGGCCCTTGAAGCTATGGTTTGTGCGCAGACCTTTTTTTTAAGTTTAATGGGGGAGATGATGTTTCGTTCGCTAAGCTCGGAATTCAGTCACTGGTGTGGCCGAGATTTCACTCTAAAAATTTATTTTCAACCTATTTTTTACTCAAAACACCTAGAAAACACCCTATGAACCTTGTTAAATCAATTCATGGTCTTTAAAAACACACAAAAAAAAAAAGGTTTGAAACCCAAAATTAACCTGAAACCAAAAAATCTTCTCAAGTCTAGATTTTTTTTAGGTGTTTTCAAGGTAAAAAAAAAAATCATCTAATCATAACCCCCTCATATGGAAGCATCTAACACAAAGAACGACTATTTTTGTAACTTATATCGGGACCAAAGACAACTTTCTTTTTATCTACTTGAATCTAGTGATTCGCTCTATCTTCTCCAACCATAAAAAGAATTTAAAAATAAAGTTTGATATTAAAATGAATTTTTTAAAAATTATAGAGACTTGGTAACCTAAAATTTAAAAATTATGTAAGGATAAATCAAGCAAAATAAATTTAACAATTATAATAATTTTGAGTGTTAATACTCCTTTTCTTTGTTTTTGTTTTTTCAAGACATGACGTACATTCAAACATATAACTTTCTAACCAAAAGATTTAATCAACTTTGTATTTATTTATTCTTTTTATCTCCGATAAATGATTCTTAGAAATATGCCATACACTACTAAACTAGTCCAATTGTAATTGAAATTTGTAACTGAGAATAAATTGGTCGCAAATGTTTTTATTTTTTATTTATTTCTGACCAGTTTGTGGCTGCACGCAAATCTGTTATTATTATTATTATTTGTGATACGGTCTCAACTCTCAAGCCATGTAGTCACAAAATCGGTTGCAAAGTTTTTTCTTTCCTTTTCCTTTTTTCTTGGCACTTTGCTGAAATTTTTTTTTTTGAAAAGTGAATTTTAGAAAAATGAATTCTAGAAAAGTGAATTATTTTTTGATATTTGATAATGTAATAGAAAATAAGTTGGAAAACAGTTTTCAATATTTGTGTAGAAGATGCATCGTTACAACATTTGGATGCAGATACTTTTTATTTTGACACTTCCTGCATGAACACCTAATACCGCCTGCAGTAAAATTTCTGGGAATAGATGTTGTAAAATTAATAAAATCCTAAACCCCGTTACAATAATCCATCCTCCACAATCCTTGGGGTGAATCTCGATACATCCATGAACGATCATCCATGACTTCTATCGAATCTCTATAAAATTATGATGACAACATGTATTAATTAACTATGTTAGGTAAATAAATTTACAAAAATATTGGTTTACCTCGAGATTATCCAACAAACCAATTACAACTTCTCATAAATATTAAATATTCATTATCAATTATCAACATCCATACAAATTAATACATATATATCAATTTACAGAAATTACAACTCCGCAATACCATTGATGATAAAAATTAAAATGAACCCATTAAACAAGCTATTAATTATTTCAAAACAACACATGTAATTCGGTAATTCAATAAAGTTTCAACTATTTACAAACAAATACAATCTTACAAAATCTAAAACAAACCATAAGCATAAAATTATACATTCATATACTGTGACATCTACTAACAAAATAACAATAAAACATGATATTTAAAAACATGTACATCTACTAACAAAATACATATACTAAAAAAACAATAAAAACCATGATATTTAAATGTTAAAATTTAAAAAGATAGAATTACTTACAAAAACTGATAAAAATCCATCGGTAAGTCAGAACATGGATGCTGTGACAAGAAGATTTCAAGATATATGACTTATTGTACTGAGAAAAGGGAGATTTGTTTTTTTTTGGGCGCTGGTTGTTTGCAGTTGGGGAGAGTTGAGATGAGGATGAAGAAGGAGAAATAAGGGAGGATAAGGTCGAGTGAGAGGGGATATATTAACTTTTGCCGACGGCTTCACCGACGGACTATTCCGTCTGTGATTCCGTCGGCTAATCTGTCGGTAAACAGGGCACGTCATCGTACGGTGCTACTGTTTTGAATCCTTCGGCGAGTCCATCAGCATTATCATCGGTGAATCGGTCATGTCAGTGTACGGAGCTGATGTTTTGAATCCCTCGGTGACTCCGTCGGTAAAAAAATACCCGTAATAACCTCCATGTCAGTGAAAAACATTTTTTTAAAATTCTCAACATTTCGTCTGTAATTTCGTCGGTATATACCGATGGATTTTGGCCATCGGTATATAACGATGAAATTATGGTGACCCCAAATTACTGATAGAATTAATCCGTCAGCAATTTAGTTGGTATTAAGCAAATTTCTGGTAGTGAATGAGCTGAAAAATAACTTATTAATATTTTTTTTTTCAAGTTTATTAAAATAATGAGGAACAAATCTTACAAATTAAAAGGTTGAATGAGAATGAAATTAAAAAATATATATAATTTCATAAATTATCTCAAACAAAATAAATAGTAATCTAAATAATAGAGATCAAATCTAAAAAATTAAAGATGAAGAAATTAAAATAATAATTAAAATTAAAATTTTATAAATTATTTCAAATAAAATAAGTAACAATTAAAAGAAGGAGGACCAAATTTGATAAATAAAAATTTTCAATTAAAAAATAATAAGGAAAAAGCAAATAACAATTATAAAAATGAGGACCAAAGTTAAGGGAAAACACTTTTCTAGAAACCAAACCAAATTTTTCTTTGACTGGAAAGTGTTTTCCGTTAACCAACTTTTCTAATAGCAAACAAATACAGGAAAGTTTAGAAAGTGGTTTCCCGGAAACTACTTTCCGGGAAACAAACATGGCCTTAATATAAAAATTAAACTCTAATGGATGAAATTGAAAAATAAATATTCAAAACAATATATATATATAGCAATAAAAAATTTGAGGACCAAATTTAATATAATCAGCAAATAATATGACATTTCTAAATTTTTCACAACTTCCGAAAAGTGTTTTCCGCCCAAAATAAAAGGAAAACACTTTCCTGAAAACCAAGCCATATTTTTCTTTGACTGGAAAGTGTTTTCCGTTGACTGGAAAGTGTTTTTCGTTGACTAACTTTTCTAATAACGAACAAACATAGGAAAGTTTGTACAGTAGTTTCCCAGAAACCATTTTCCGAGAAACAAACATACCCTTAATGTTTGTTGACAGATTTGTCCCTGGATTTTGTGGTCAGAATTAATCTATCACAAAGATCTTGGTCACAAATACCTAAAATTTCAAAAAAGAAACTTTGGGACAATAATTTCGCAACAGTTTTTTTTTTATATGTTTCCTTTTGTTTACAAACTTTTGATTTATAAGGTTTTGTGATTGTGATGAAGTCACAAATCAAGAGCTTTTTTACTTGGTAGTGAAAGAAATGTTTGTTTAGCTATACTTATGAAAATATTAAAAGTTCAAATTTAATATAAATGTAGTAGGGGTTTGTTTAGATGTGTATCTTCCTTGTGTTTACATATTTGCATTACACTATAAGTTAGATTAAGAATTTTTTGAACATAACAAAAAGTATCTAGGTCATAAAAAATTATTTTTGTATTTTTATTATATCGAACCCAACGAGTTAACCTTAAAATCTTATGATTCGACTGCTCGCCTAGTCTAAGTTTAAAATTAAATAATGTGAAGTTGTCCCAACATGACCCAATTGATTTAATTGGTCCAAAGACATCCCGACCAACTGTTAAAAACATTTGACAATAAAAATGAGAAAAAATAATAAAATTGACATAAAAAAACTTTCAACCCAATTTTTTGCACAACCTAAGTTTAAAATTAAACCAAATAAGAGTTGTCTTATTGTGATCTACTTGACTTAGTCAATTTCCCTCGATCAGTGAAAGAGGTTCAACACCTTATGGGAAGATTGGTCACCCTCAATAGATTCATTGCTCATTGTAAGGAGCGCAACTTGAATTTCTTCAAGACTTTAATAAATATTTCTAACTTCGAGTGGATATTAGAGTGTAAAAAGGCCTTTGAAAAACTCAAAGTGGACCTCTCATCGCTTATGGTTTTATCATAAACAAGGGAGTGTGAAATCCTCTTTCTCTAATTAGATGCATCAGACTTCGTTATTAGCGTAGTGTTGGTAAGAAAGGAATAAGGGATCCAACGCTTAGTCTATTACTCCAATAAGACTCTTTATGATGTTGAAACCAAATATTTTAAAGAAAAGATAGCTTTATTTTGATTAATGCCTCCCAAAAGTTGAAGCTTTATTTCCAAATCCACCAGATCATAGTATTGACAAATCAGCCTCTCTAGTGAATCCTTTATAAGCTAGACATGTTTGGGCATTTAACAAGGTGGACAATAAAGTTGGGCTTTAACCAGGTTGACAATAAAGTTAGGCGAGTTTGGCCTCCAATATAGACCTAGGTCGGTTATAAAGGAATAAGATTTGGTAGATTTCATTGATGAATGTTCTTTTGATGAACTTATACTTGATAAATCAAAGTCTCCATCAAGCATTGATCCCACTTGTTGAACCTGCAGCTTCCTTAAAACCCATAGTGATTGTCGTAACCCAATTTTGACACTTATTTTTTTTGTATATATTTCAAAAAAATTATAAAAATACCTAAAAAAAGTATTTTGTTCTTTTTAGTCATTTCATCATTTTTGTGTAATTTTATGATTCAAATTAAGTTAGGAATTATCATAAAAATCATAAAACAAAAATTAAAAAATACAAAAGAAATCTAAAAAATAAAAACAAAAAAAATAATTGGGGAAAATTTGGACTAATAATTGAGTTTCACAAACCAAAGATTTAGTTTGGGAAGTTCACTTAGATCCCATAATGATTTATGTTGCTATTGGAAAATTATTGGAAGAGAAATTGAAGACAAAAAGATTTAATTTGATTTTAATTTGTCTAAGATTGGAAAGATTAAAAAGCCAAAGATGAGTTTGAAACACTTGACCATATTAAAAAGTTAGTTGAAGGATTATTTAAAGAGAAAAATCAAAATTGAGAGTTAAAAAGATCAAAATTGCATAATTTTGAAAATGATGGATTTGTAATAAATGGTTAAAATTGGGATCCAAATTGATTAAATCAAGGATGCAATAGAAATTAGAAATATGATTTAGGAATTTTGAGAAACCAAGGATTAAATTTGAAATGTAGCTAAATTGGAAAGATCAATTTAGGGATTAAATTGAAACAAAACCCCAATTTAATGTTATTGAAAAAACTCAAAATCCAAGAACTGTAATAAAAAGGATAAAATATTCAAGGACTAATTAATTTAACTTTGTTTCAGTCCTCTATTTTTCTAGTCCAATTAATTCCAATTGAGTTGATTTAATTTAATTCAGTCCATTTAATTTATATTGTAGTTCAATTAAGTCCAAATGTATCAACCCAAATCAAGTAATAAAACCCAGAGGTTGCAATTTACAGCTCCTCAAACCTAATTTCCAGCCAAGTTCATTTAGTAATTAAACCGAATTCTACATTACAAGTTCTCACATTCTAGCTCAATCATTTTGGGATCCTAAAATTCCTGTCGAAATCTTCAATCAATCCTTCAAATAATACGCAGACCACCTCTTACTTGAAAACCCATCGATTGCCTTCATCTTCTCCAACAAGATGGCTACTGTCTATTAACAAAAAAGAAGGAGCTTAACCTTATTGCTTCTTCTCACCTTATAAAAAAAATGTCATTCTTACCTAACACAAGATGACCTCCCTTCTAAAAAAAACACTGAAAAATCACTCATTCCTCTATGAGCTTTTCATTAACCTAAAGAGAGAACAACATTGGAAAAACATCATCTTTTTACCCCATATTGTTTCTCTTAAAAAAAACAAATTCAATTTTCCCAACCAAAAGCAAATTAGACTAATTTTGAAACTCATCTCCTCCATCTTCTTCCAATTTTAATACAACATACTCTTTCAATCTTCTCCTTTTTACCAATATCAAGCCATTGTCATTTTCTTCGTAAACAATTCATAAGAACATCAAGATCATTTCATACTTAGACACCAAACCATTTTCACTACCAACACTAACACCTAACCCAATTTACTCAACAAACATTATTGTCTCCTTATCAACTTACAATAGATCAACATAATCTCTCTTTCAACCAAAAATCAACCACTGTCTAGGATGCGATCCCTCATCATCTTTTCACTCATTCATCATCATAAAATATAACATCAATAATGAACTAAACATGAGCCTCCAACATCAACTCATCACAAACCCATAAGACCTCGTCTTTTTTATTTCAAAAGCAACCTCTATCTAAACCCAAATCAGTCCTAATAGAAACCATAATCCACCTACTATCAAGCCCAACTAACCCATTCTTATTCAATAGCTTTTCTTTTTTCCACCTTTTCCTTTCACCCAAACCACACATCTTGCCATTATGACAGGCTATAGACAGTAATAAGAAATTCATGATTATCCTCTTTTCCTCTCAATTATAAGCCATCACAAACCCAAACCTCTCCCATACTAAACAAACTTTAATCATAGACCTAATAATCACCATACGTGTCTTCCTCATCAACTACTAATAGACCAACACAACCTCTATTTTAACCAAAAAATAACCATTGTCAAAGAACCAACCCTTCATTATTTTCCTAATCATTCATCGTTAATAAACAACATCAATAATAAACCAAAGCTAAGCCTTCAACATCAACTTATCATAGACCAACAAGACCTCATCTCCTTTATTTTAAAATCAGGCTCTTTTTAAACCTAAATCAGTCCCAATAACAAGGATGATCCACTTGTTGTCAAACCCAATCAACATATTCTCATTCAATAACTTTCTTTTTTTTACCTCTTTCATTCACCTGAACCACACATCTTGTCATTGTGACAGACTATAGACAATCGTTATAAATTCATGGTTGTCCTTTTTCTTTCTCAATCATGAGCTACCGCAAACCTAGACCTCTCCTCCATTGAATAAACTTTAATCACATACTTAAGGACCACCAGACCTGCCACCATTCAAATACCAGTGATATTCTATTTCTAAAACCCTCAATTTCTTCTTTAATAGTCTCTCATCTTTTAGGCTTCTTTTCACCTTCCAACACTATCTTTGTTGATAACAACCTCAAACGAATGACCTTTTAGTTATCCATGAGACTATGACCAAAGTTCAATTACTATCCATTAGACCCACTAAACTAACCACAAGGAGAAATCACATTCTACAACCATCAACCACCATAAAACTTCCCTCTTCAATGACATCAAAAACCCTAACCATCATCACTAAAAGCAACAAATAGGTCCTCCTTCATGTTACCATCCAAAAACCTTCACTCTCAATTCACATAAAGAACCCAAACCATAATTTTTTAGAATCCCAATTGACAAGGAGATATATGTTAAGAGGCACGTAAGTTACATGCACTCATCCATTTTAAAAGTGCAATCAACTAGTATGTGAGCCACACACATGTCATATATCCCGAACAAATATTCCAGTATTATTCTTAGACCCCAATAGCTTCCACTCACCCAAAAGGTTGATTTTAAACTTTAAAAGTTTTTTTAATTTATTGATATGTTGTTGTGATAATTAGTTTGATTATTTATTGTGTGGTGTGTTTTATAATTAGTGAATAACATTGTGTATGGGTTGTCATAGGCGAAATAACACTTTATATGTAGGTATTGTGATTAGTGAAATGGCAATATGTAACTAGTTTTTTTTTTAGTATATGTTAGATAACTTGATAAACCTAAACCAAAAAGAATGCCATAAAAAATTAATTATTTTTCAAAATTGTCATTATGACCAAGTCTTTCTAAAAAAAATCATTTTTGCATATTCTATCATTGTATAATAAAAAAAGAATTTGTCTTTCTAGTTTGTTTACAAAACAACAAAAAAGAAAAAGACAAAAATATTTTTCATATTTTAGCATTTGATAAAAATATTTGTTTTAGCATTTTCATAAAGAAAAAAATAGAAAATACAAAAGTATTTTGCATGTATTTTAGACTTTATAATAATTTTATGAAGTCTATTAGGATTTGACCCAAATTAAAAGGCTCGTTAGGGCCGACACACCCAAAACTTCAAAAGTCTAACCTTGGTTTTCTCAAAACAATAAAAAATTATTTTGTTATTTACTTTCAATGTTTGAAGTAAATAGACTTATGGTAAGTTGTTGTCTAGAATGTTGAGAAAAGTAAAATATTCCTTAGATTTTAAGATATTAAAAGTTTTTTGTTCAATATTTTCTGACGCTAGAGCTATAAGTATCAAGGTACTATAGGTTAGGTGAACCTCGTCAAGGGTACTTTCATGGACTTTTCTTATTATTTAGGTTGATTTGTATGGACCTAACATAGTCTCACTGATACATTTATGGACATAACTTGAGTTATAATCTAAGATGCCCACTTTAGAATTGTCAACTCAATAAAACAATTAGGAGTGGCAAAAACCAACCAGGCTTTTAGAATGGATAAGTGTTGAACTTTGGACCAAGGTTTAACTCATCATAGTAAACCCACATTCACTCAATATGTAGGCCACCAATAGTTTAAACACAACAAGACCTTAACAATTGAAGACAAGACAAACAATATAGCCTACCTCAAGTAGGATGTTTTAGGGGTGAAAATATCTTTTTTGTAATATAATCATTCCTTTATCACATATCTCTAAAGATCAATTAGGTATCTTAGTGACTATAATACTAAGGAACAACTCCTATTTTCAAAAGTTTAGACCTTTTTTTAATACATCGTAAAAACTCGGTTCTTTTTCTCGAGACATTGCGATGTTGAGTGTGACATTAGCCATCCCCACTTAGAAGTTATATATAGACGGATCCTCTAATACCGAGAGGAATAGCGCTGGGATAGTGCTTATAAGTTTAAAGGGGCAAGTTTTTTTAATATGGAGTTTGTTTTGAGTTCCTAGACACTAACAATGTATCAAGATCTAAAGCCCTTTAGTGGGTTTAGTTTCGCGGAGACCTTGGATACATATCCCCTTCGCATTTACAGTGACTCTAGTTTGTGGTTAGCCAATGCCAAAAGCTATATAGGGCTAAAGAACTTACCATACTTAAGTATCTTTATAAAGTTCAAGTTCACTTCTCAAAAAGCAATAAAGGTAGAGAGATCTTCACTATCCATTTACTAAGGAAAGACAACAATTGAGCAGGTCTTCTATCCAAACTTGCAATCTTCAACTTTATTGAGCTCTATCTGGATGTGTGGATTGACATATTAAAGAGAACAAATGTTGGAGAATATAAGATAGTGACTGCCCTGATCATTATTCATGAGGATTAGAGAACATCTATCGAACATTACATACTAACCTTTAGGTAAAAATGAGGTCATTTTCCTGGCTAAGTAAAGAGCATGATATTACTTGGTCAATGACGTCCTATACCAAAGTTTCATCTTAGTTTCTCTACTTAAACATTTATCTCCTGGAAAAAAAAAAACACTTATGTTTTAAAGGAGATCTATGAGGGATGTGATGCCTTCATGTGAGCCCTTAAGCTTTTGTTGTCAAAGTTATCCGATTAGGTTTCTACTAGATAATCATACTTTATGATGCTGTAAATTTGGCTAGAAGATTTGACAAGTGCCAAAGATTTACCTCAGTCTCCCACCAGCATTCTATAAAGATAATTGTTATAACTTTTCCTTGACTTTTCTTCTACAGGGGAATGGAAATCTTGGGTCCCTTTTATAAGGCCACGGGTAACACTTGGTGACAATGGACTACTTCATCAAATAGGTGGAGGCTAAGGCATTGACAAATATAATTAATAAAGTGATCTTAATTATTCTTGTGAAAGAATATCATATATTAATTTAGGCTTCCTAAAATCCTCACAATTTATAATAAGATGCAATTTGGCAATCACAAGATAAGAAAACAATGTCAAAGACTCCATAGTGATAATAGGTTTTTTTTATTGTCGTACCTTCAAACCAATGGCCAAGTCAAGCTCACCGATAAAGTTTTACTTAATAGGCTTTAAAAAGAGATCAAAGACGCAAAGTCAGAATTAGTAGAACTATATAAAGATTTTATGGGCTTACAAAATGATATAAAAAATTACTAGGGAAACCCCATTCCTTTTTACTTATGGTATTGAGACCATGATACTAGCTGAAATTCAATGCCCATATCCTATATTCACCCATTACTCTCCAAAAAGAAATGAGCAGGGGCTGAAGACCAACCTATTGAGAAGTCAACCACTTTCCATATTGATGGGTTGTAAGAATAAAGGTTAGTAATAATTGTGAATACTTTATTTGAAATGAACACATCCAAAGTTGCAAATCCCTTAAACACAATGAGGAACTCATTAAATGAGTCTCTCAATGCCTTTGAATAAGCATGTTCCTCACAGGAGGCCCTCACTTTTGCTTTGGTAGTCACCATTTGTTACTTATTTATTTCTTGACAAGTTTCCTAGATCTTTTTAGACTAAAAGCTAGATGTGTCCATAATTTTAACATTGGCTCTTTTAGCCTCGACCTCTTCTCCCTTATACTCCTTCTTCGAAGATGAACCTGTACCAAAAAAAATGAAAAAAAAAATGATAAACATGTCAAACAATGTACAAATTATAAAGCTTTACATACCTTGCCCATTTCTCTTTTGGTACAATCCTTTCATCATCTTATTCACATTAAAGTGATTAAAGGCTTTCATTGGTCTTATGCAAACATCCTTTTCAAAGTCATTCCGACAAGGCCTCACATTTATGTATGGCCTAGGAGTTCACCAAAATAGAGGGACACCTCTACACCTCCTGCTCTTTAACTCGAGGAGCATCTCTATCAAACCTTATAATTAACCACATTCATTGTCATTCTTTTACAAGGGTGGTTTTACCGTCTAGTATGATATTCATAGGCATTCATAGGCCTTTTTAGTCGGCTGATGAAGATGAAGAACTAATGAAGGTTATGATCACCATTGGAGAAGCCATTTAAGGTGTAAAACTACTTGAATATATCTATGGTTAGCTTCAACCCTACATTCATTCTTAAAAGTTGTAATGATAACCCATCCATTCATATGTAATTGGTAAGCATATATGTTAAAGTGAAAGAAGACATCACTCAAAAACCATTTCAATAATAAACAATGCCCTAACTCATACATATAAAAAAGGGTTGTAATCTTAATCTTTTCACTGTGGGCACCCTTTTATTTTCTGGCTTATCTTTTCAGATTGGTCAACTATATACACCCCTCCTTATTGATCGTTAGCCTTATCCAGTTGCTCTATGGTTATAGTGTTATCCTCTATATCCTCAAGAGCCCTAGGTAATCTAAGGTTCTCTAATGGACAGGCATTAACATCTTTAGTTCTATGACTAATTCTAAACGACCTAGACTCTCTGCTAGACCCTTTAGTTTCTGGTAACCATAGTGTAAAGGTGAAATCACTACTAGATGCTACTTACTTACCCCTTATTGGATCCATTTTTACAATTATATAAAACTACTAAGGATGGATAGTTACCTTAAGTCAAGTCTCCTTGTACTTAGTTCCATATAAAGTCAACACACTCCACATAATTACTCTTTACAAGGAACACACTTCACATGTCACAACTACTTGGAAAGATGACTTAGAGAGAAGTTTAGAGAGAGGAACTTTTAGGGTAGAATGAAATGGATTGAAATAAAGTCCTTATATAGTGGGAGGCCTCCCTCATACGCAACCGGATCAGTGACATATATCATCGCCTTTAACAAATCCACTAAGTTAAAGCCAACACCACTATAAAATATTTCTCCAAGTATTTTTCATCTGAAATAAGCATTTTTCGATCATGGTGCACAACTCGGCAAATTGATACTTCGACAATGCGCCTCTTGATATAAGTTCCTTTTCTTCTACAGAGAAAAATCAAGGATCTCATCAAAGAAATTAGGTGTATCTTTAAGTCTTTGTGTATCTTTACTATAAAGACTTTGGGAGCTACAGATGAACTAGGATTTATCATTATTTTTTAATAACTTTATGTTGGCCCAAGCTCATTTTACCGATGACTCATGCATAGAAGGTTTTTGAAAAAAAAAAATTTAGGTGTAAGCATCAAGTACATGGATTAACGCCACTAAGCCTAGGCAATGCTATGAACCTTACGCTAGGATCATGCTTGAGCCCACAGGCATCAAGAGCATGTTTAGCACCACTTAGACCCAAGTCATGCACTTGAGCTTAGTGCGTTTCCTGGTACTTGTTAGGCCTTACCTTATGCTCTAGACCCAACATATAGTCCCTTGGGATTTTTGTCCAACCCAAGCTTTTTAGTGTGAATCTTACTCCATCTACACCCCTAGGCGTGCAAAAGTCTCTCATAGCCCACCCCATTTCCATCTTATTAATACAAGTATAGGAGATATTTATCTCATATTAATGCTTGTGTTAAGGATATTTGTTTCTCGTCAATGCTTGTGTAAATGATATTTATACCATATTAATGCATGTATAAGGGATATTTATCCCTCATTAATGTTACCATGGTGAAATGACTTTCTAGTCCTTTCCTTTAAGCAATAAGACAAGGTTTAGAGGGGCATAAATATCATCTGAACCACCTAGGTAAGGGGTTCATAATTTTTATTTTCAATATACACACCACATTATCATTTACAGAGAACTTATTTTCATACCAAAACAAGAACAAATAATCTTGTTCTTAAAATTTAATGTTTTTTACATATTTATCACACCTTCCTTTATAAAGATATTGACTTAAGCATATAAGGGTTCTCAAATCCATCAAAAAAAGAACTGTTTTGCAGGTATTAAGATCCCTACATCAAGTTATCACCTTCCTTTGCTATGGAGAATGGATCTAATAGCATGAACACTTGATTACGTCCATTATCCAACCATCTAAAAACTTTATTATTTAGTATCTTGGATTTTGAAATATCATAGAAAAGGAATTCAATTAACTATAACTTAGCATTATAATTTAGCAAAAATAATTAATTAGTCATCATAATATAAAAAATTATTATTTAATCTCTATTTTTTTATATTTATTTATAAATTAATCATTTTTGTCCATTTCAGGTTTATTTTTAATTTATTTTTATTTTTTATTTTGAAAAATAAAAGGTAAAAAATTAAGTAAATATGATAAAAAGTTTGAAGAGAAAAGAAACCATTTTTAAAAAACAAGATATTATTAAATTAAACATGGTCAACACTAGTCAAAGGGCTATTAAATTATTTTTTATACTACAAAGGACTGTTTAATTATTTTCTTAATAAACTACAAGGACTAAATTATAATTAACTCAAAAAAATTCTATCAATTATTATTATTGTTATTATTTCACATGCACAATTAACAAGAATCTAAATGTACATAGTGTTTCACCATAGCATGTGACAATAAATGTAGTTCATTTGAACAATGTTTCTCTCTCTTTTTCTGGTCCCTGAGATTTTTATATTTTGGTCTTTCAAATTATTTTTCATATTTGATCCTTTAACATTGCTTAGATTTATGATTGGTCTTTGTGATTTATTTTTCATGTATGTGTAAGAAGATCTTGAGGTATCGAGAAAATATTATGTTTTTGGTTGATGCTCGATTTGGTATAATAAAATTTAATTTAATTGATTTAAAATTATCAAAGTTTAGGGGACTAAATTTGAGATTTAGATAAATATTCAGTATCCTTTTTTTAGTGATCAATTGAGTGATTTTTCATTAACTCCATTAAACATTGAAGTTATTGGTCAATTAATTCTCCATTTTAATTTTATGGAAATAATTTCATGGAAATTAATGAAAAATATTGAAAATAATTTTCATGTTTATTTATAAAATTTTCAAGATTTATTAAAAGGGAAGATGATCTTCATGGTTGCCATGGTAAAGAAATAGTATTTATTTCTTTATTTACGGTGTGAAAATCTAACACTCCCTGTCATGTTTTGTTAATATTTTCTTAATGCAAATTAAATGGAAAGAAATCTTCCTAATAATCTTCTTATTGATTAAGGTGTGTTTAGAAGTGTAGTTGCAGTTGTATTTTAAAGTGCTTTTCACTCGGAAATGCATCAAAATAATATTTTTTTTTATTTTTTAAAAATTATTTTTCATATTAGCACATCAAAATGACCTGAAAACACTAAAAAATATTAATTTGAAGTAAAGAAAAAATAAAAAATTTCAATTTTTGAAACGCAAAAAAAAAAAATAGGATTTAAATATAAATGATGATCTGGTATCAAGCTGATCTTAAAAACCATGTCGCGTATCATTGGCTAAAACTCATTATCGGAAGAACAAAAAAAAAATCTCTCTTTGTATTATTAGTTAGTTAAATGGAATAATTGGATAATGCAAGAGAAAAAACAAAAAAAAAAGAAAAACATTCAAAACACACCCAAAGAATATATTTTTTTAGAGGGAAAGGTTAATGCATGGCAATTCTATCTTTTTAATTATTCTTCATAATTTTTTTCATTCCTTCTATTAGGTTATCTCATTTGCTTAATATAGCTTATGAGGTTTAGCATACTTGCTTGGGTTTGCTCATTTTTGTTTTATTTTTACTATTGATTAATATTTTTTTTCAATTGTTCTTTTATATTTGGATTATTGGGAATTGAGCATCATAATATTTTTCAATTTGCTTTATATGAAGTTATCTTGACCTCATAACTCGGATCATAGGTTTGACATGTTATCTCAGGTTAACATGAGTTGTTTATTTATTTATTTTATTCTTAATTTCATTATTTAACATTGGGTTGTCTAAGGATTGAGATTCATGTCTTTTTTCTTTGGACAAGTGTTTTTTTTTTGTATAGGTCGTTATGATAACTTTTTTGTTATAAAAAATCATTCTATTTATTGTTGTTACTTCTTTTTCTTATCATATATTTAAATGAAGATAACTTATTGGATCCACTCAGGTTTATGACCCGAGTCATAAATTTTTTCTTACTTCATTAAAATATGTTAACAACATCTGAATAATTTTTTACATTAAAAAAGTTTAGTCTAATCTATAATGTAATGCATGTCACTATCTAATAGTATATTAATCACCAAAGGTTTTCTTAAAGTTAGTAACATACAAAGAAGAAATAATATATATCTTGGAACCGATAATTATAAACAAACATTTAAGAACACATGCTAATCACTTTCAAATTAGAGTACACAAATAAAATAATTGATATACTACTAATAATAAAAAAAAAGTTTTATCTTTTTTGACAAACTAGATAAAATTGATGATATAAAAAAATTTAAGAAATTATTGGTTGAATAATTCTTTTGACAAGCTAAATAAATAAAATAAAAAATTTAATTTTCATTTTTATGTTATAAATGCATAATGTAAATACTAATCGTCTATTTTAAGTCTAAATGGAAAAAAAATAAAGATAAAGTACAATAATATTTTAAAAATATTAGAAAATTATAGAAACCATTCAAAATATTTATTACTATTTAAAAAAAAGTTAAACTGAATAATTTTAAAAAATGAGAGAGATGATATCAATTAAAATCAAATTAAAAACAAAAACAAAAACAAAAGGCTAAAGGCTATTGAACCTGGGAGGTCAATCTCTCTCTCTCTAACTAACTAAACAAACAACACATTATTTACTATTATATTTTCAGTAACTGAAAAATAAAGGGCCAAGCTCTTAGATCCCAAAAATAGGTGACCAGAAAGTCAGGGATCGAGCTTTGAGTTTCTAAAACATAATTTTCAACTTATTTTTACAACACCAAAAAACTATCATACGAATTTGAATAAACTCATTTCCAATCCAAAAACAAATCTCTAATCACTCTATAAACTGAAAATCCAACCAAATAATTTTTTTTATGAGTCTCAATTTATTTATTTTTTGGCATGATTAAAAGACAACACCACCTTCATTAAACATCGTTTTTCAAGATGAATCTATTTACACCAAGATTGGCCATTTTTGTGGATGCATGTGACCCCATCGAACCTTTTTTCTCTCATCTCTTTTTTTTATGATTTTTTATCTCCTCTCTCAACATTTAAGGATTAAAATGTAAGATTAAAATGTAAAATCCTAAAATAACGAGGACCAAATATGCAAAAAAAATAAAATAAAGGACCAAAGTAAAGTTTTCCATGCCGCAGAAGAAAAAAAGGCTTTGTTTTTTTGTTTATGCTAATCTTGGTCATTGTTCTTTTAGATTTCTTTTTAACAATAACCTTTTTTTTGTAAAATTAATCTTTCATTTAATGTTGGAATATTATCTAACATCTCACATATACAAGAGTATGCAAATCAAAATAAATCTTAAAATATAAAATCATGTCAACATAACTTCTAAGGAATAGGTAAAAGAAGTTTCAATGACCAAAATGTAAAGAACTAAAAACTTGAGGATATGAAAGAAAATATAGCCCATGAATAGTTTCTCCATGAATAGTGAAAAAGAGCGTGGATGAACATTGTCATAACCCCTTTTTTACCCCTCTATTTTTTAACATATTTCTAAAGAATACAAGAATTTCCAAAAAAATATATTTTTGATGTAATTCAGCTAATTTTTAGACATTTTGATGATTTTGTTTTGCTTGTTGTATTCATGTTAATGATTTTTCAAAAGTAAAAAATTCATAAGAATTAAAAAAGAGAGAAACAAAAGAAAATTAAAGACAAAGAAGAAAAAATGTGTAGTGTACATAATGAAGGACCAAAATAACTAATACAATAAGAATATTATAAGATGGGGTTAGAGTATTCTTAGAATAAGAAATAAAAAATAAGAATATTCCTAGGTGGGGTGGTATAAATGGAAAAAAGAATGTGTCAAAAAAAATACTAGCCTCTATAGAGAAATTTGAAAAAAGAAAAAGGAGAGAAAAATGAGGAGGTGTAAAAATAAACCCTAGCCAGAATTGGGAGATGGAAAAAATGAGAAAAAAAAAAGGGATAGAAATCCTAACCAAGGTGTATAAGAAAAAACCTGGCCTACCTTTCTTCCCCTACAAAATCCTAGCCTCCATCTTATTTTCCCTTATAGTGGAAGAAAAACTTTGGAGGAGAGATTTTGAAGGGAAAAAAAAAAGAGAAGAAGAAAAAAGGAAGAGAAGGGCTCATTATTTTTGGACTTTATCTCACTAAACTAGAACTTTTCTTTCTTTCAATTATATTGATCAATCTCCATTTCTTTCAGCCACCATCCAGACCTCTTCTCTAGTGGAGTCGTCATGCTGTCAGATTGTGACAAATAAGAAACTTTCTAAACTTAAAGGGAAAAATAAAAATAATAGAGTCATCACCTAGTAATTAAAGGAGACTAGGAGTCTTAGAATAGATATTGGTCTTATATATATTTAGGTACTAGATTAGTTATGCTTAAGGGAATATCTACATCACCCTTATTGCATCCTTTGAAACGAAAGGTAACCTTTGATATATGTTTTTATAAATTTATTATATGCATGCTATTAGTTATCTAAATTTATTTCTACACTTATTTTCTAATTATTTTAATAAAAAATGATATTATTCCCTACAAATAGGAGACTCATTGATAATAGATATTTTTATGTTAATTCTTAAAAATAACTGATTTTGTCGATTTAGAAAAAAAATTAATGTTAATCCCTAAAATAGGAGATTTTGTCAATTTAAATTTTTTTCAACGTTAATCCCTAAAGTAGGCTATCTAGTATATTTTATAATTTTGGATAGTAATTCCTAAAAATAGGTGATTTCATCAATTTACAAAAATTTGGATGATAATCCCTAAAAATAAAAGATTTCATCGGTATGAGAAAATCTCTCTAAATTGATGAAATTGTCTATTTTTAGAGATTATTGTTAAGATTTTTCTAAATCGATGAAATTATCTATTTTTAAGGATTATTGTCCAAAATTCCTAAATCAATGAAATAACTTATTTTTAGGGACTAATATCAAAATTTTCCTAAACCGATGAAATTGCTTATTTTTAAGGACTAAGTTCAAAGTTTTTCCTAAATTGAAGAAATTGTCTATTTTTAGGGATTAGCATAAAAAAATTTCATTTATCGATAAGTCTTCTATTTTTAAGGACTGACATTATTTTTTATTAAAATAAATCATAAATAATCTTAGAAATAAATTTAGATAATTAATAGAATGCACAAAATAAATTTAGAAAAACATATAGTAAAGATAACATTTCATTTGAAATAATAAAGCAGTGGTGATGTTGATCTTTTCTTGGGTATAACTAATCAATTACTTGAATTTCTAAGACTAGTTTCGATTTAGAATTTTTAATTTTCTTTAATTATTAGATGGGAATTCCATTATTTTTATTTTTCATTTTAATTCTTAGGAGTGCATAATTTATCACGGTGTGACAAATATAAATATGCATAGTGAAACAATGATTTATTTTAGTTTTAGTTTTAATTTCTTTGTTAATGTTAATACGGAGTACTGACAATAGTAAAAAAAACAAAAACTTATAAGATATTTGGTACATGGATTCTCAGATATCCTCCACATTGCTAAGCATATAATATTTATACTTGGCTAGAAATAAAAATTTAGTAATATGTTTTTATTGGGTCGGGGTTTATGCAAAAAATCCATAATGAATTTAAACAAACTTACTATTATACGCTTAAGACATAATGTTTATAAGATTCAATAATAAATTTAAATTTATAAGAAAATGAAAAATATCAAGGTTCATTTGAACTTACTTGGTTTCTATTCTTTGAATTCTTTTGGATGGTTTTGGCAATTTTTTTTTTTTTGCAATTTCATTATTCTTTAGTTTTTTTTCCTATCAAATCTATTTTTTTATATTGTTCTATTTTTTTTACCCTAGAATTTTTATATTGATTTATTATTATTATTATTATTATTATTCCATCTTCCAACATTTTATTAGTCAGGTGTTTAGCTTGTTAGTTGAGTTCGAGTCTAAATTTAACAGTTTGCAGGTTTAAAATATTAACCCTGATTTATGATGTTGACATAGGTTTTTTTGGTTTTTTTTTTAGCTTTTTCCCCTATTCTCCAACATTTTTTTATTTTTTAATTCATTTTCTTTTTAGGTTGTTTTGAAAATAACACCAGTTGCTTTGGTGTTTTTTTGTTTGTTTGTTTGTTTGTTGA
>Ga0325411_1002681_pt1 | contig 20132 bp, 11 predicted proteins | sample PopdelMetagenome_13_FD_206181 | JGI IMG/M metagenome (GOLD analysis project Ga0325411, IMG submission 206181) | Populus deltoides microbial communities from Bellville, Georgia, United States - Xylem-PdIQD-R4 | ecosystem: Host-associated > Plants > Phyllosphere > Stem > Wood/Secondary xylem...
TAGGAGGAGAATAAGACATATTAGTGCAAAAATAAGTCTGCAATTCAAAGCAATGAGAACTCCGATGTGGTGAACGAGATCTTGAGATACATATTGTCTGTAAATAATCAATGCCGAATCCTCCTGGCAAAGTTCAATGGTGAAGAAGCATTTCTTTTTCATTCTATGAGGCACCATAAACAGCATGCATAGCAAAAGGATTTCTGACACTTATGAAGATCTCCTACACAATCGGTGGGTCAAGTTGAAAAATCTGAAATTTGCAGGTTTCAAAGATAGTGATGGAAACCTAAAATATCCCCTGTTATTGGACAGGTTGTATAAGCATTTTATGGAGAAACTCTATTCTACAAAAACTTAATCACTCAGAAATTGGCCCCATTCTACAAAAACTCTGCCAAAAATTTGAGATTTCAAAGCTGAATCCACGCTAAGTCCAGGAGTGAAGAACTATTTCATCGCCATGCTATATGGGACTGTGCACAGCATGTGCAATGCCATGATCATTGACATCTCTGCAAGTCCACTTCTCAATTGATGGAACAACCTGAAAACGTTGGCTTTTGTACGATTGAAAGCTCAGTTTGCCTTGGACGTTGGGAGAACATCGCGCGCGCCTTCTTGGGACATGAGAAAAGGCTGACAGTACCATAGCAGAAATTGAGTGAAAGTTTTTCAGGTTTTCACAGAGATTTGAGCTTTGATCATCAAATATCATGTAAAAAAACCACTTTAAACAAAAATTTAAGATATTAAGTAAAGCTTTTGACATTATTCTTTTGACCGTTTACATCACAATCACAATTTACAAGCGTTTTGGTTAGACATTTCTTTGAGAAACAAAAATTTACGGAGATTTTGAGAAGTTGTTAGTCATGGAGGTTTTAGTTTCAAGGAAACCAACCATCCATCTATCAGAAGTTGGTTGTGTTTCGTTATATTTGTGTATCATTTTGGTTTTATATCATATGATCATTTAATGTATTTTTTAAAATATCAAATCTTGAAAGATAATTATTAGGGATGATTATTTTTTGTTTGGTTTGGTTTTTATCAAAAAAAAGTAACCAAACTAAAAAAAAATTAAATAAAAACCGAAACAGGTTCAAGCCGACCGGTTTCGGTTCGGTTTTTTAGGACAAAAACCGGTTTGGCCCGGTTTTTTCTGGTTTGGGTTCGGTTCGGCTTTTTCGGTTTTAAGCTTATCAAACCGAACCGAACTAGTCAGCTTTTTCAAAATTTTAATCAATTTTTTATTACGGTTCGGTTTTTTTAGTTATTTTTTTTTAGTTTTCTCGATTTAATTAGTTTTCAGTTTTTTTATCACCCCTAATAATTATAAATATAATTAAAATAACTAGGTAAGTTTAACTATTCATTAAATACATGTCTTTAATCATTTTAATGGCGACAATATTTCCTTTTAGGTTTGCATATTTTTTCTAAAAATAGAAGGGGCGAACAAAAAAAAAAGTATTATGCCCGTGTGTCTAGAATTATTTTTTTATTGGCCCTTTAAGGGGTTTTTTGGGTTTTTATTTTATTTTTCTGTATTTTCTTTTAATCTTTTTTTTTTTAATGGAAGGATTTTATTGAATTTTATTATTTAGTATTGGGTTCATAATAATATGCTCTTATATTTTTTTATTATGTAATAAAATAAAAAAAAATTAATTCAATCTAGAAAATTCCATCATAATCATGAATGGATAAACAACAATATTTTTTCTTAATTTAATTTAAAACTTATATAAGTAAAGAGTTGAATATAATTTCTCAAGTTGTTTTATGTTATTTTTGTAATCCAATTGACCCTTTCCTTTATCTCAAATGTCAATAATGGTACCAAATAGTACAGGGACCAAAATAAAACGATACTGTAAGTAGGGATACCGAATGCTCCACTAACCCCATGAATTGACTGGAACAGGATTGGTCTGTCACCACTCTACAAGCAAACCTGTATGTTCCATGTAAAGTTCGATTATTTTGCAGAGAGGCAAACGTTATGAAACGAACGTAAGGCTTTTAGGGTAAAATCACAGCCTCTCCCATCTGATTCTTTCCTGTTGTTTCAGGAAAGCCGAACCATTTCAGACATTATTTATTATTATCCTCTGGAGTCTGGCAAGAATCTAACGTTAGAAGTCTCAATTTCCCAGGTATTTGCTGTTACCTTCTTCTGCTTACTCCCTTTTATGTTTCTGCAGAACCCAGATCCATTTTGGATCGTAGAGGATCATAAATTATTAATCTTGAGATAATATTTGGAGTGTTGTGATCTGGACAAGATCATTGTAGATGCACGAGGGGGGCTATCCAAATCTTTTCTAGTTGATCTTTTGTACTTGAATTGTCGGTTCTTTGTGTTTTTGGAGTTGAAAAGATTCGATTTTTGGGGTTGATTCTTGAATTCTTGTGGTTTTTCACGATTCCCTTTTTGTTTCTTTGGTTTCTGTAGGTTTTTCCTTTGTTTTGAAGCAATGGAATTTCGTGAAATAGAAGAGTGTGGAACTGTGAGGAGGAGATGGGAGGACATGGACATTGATATCTTGGTGAAGATATTTCAGTCATTGACTGTGTTTGAATTAACTTCAGGCATTGCTCATGTTTGTAGCACGTGGCGCTTGGCTGCTTGTGATCCTTTTCTGTGGAGAACTCTTGATTTGTCCATGTTGAAATCTAATTTCATCAAAATCCCATTAGAGCCTTATGTGTATGTGCATGGTCATTCTGATAAGACATTGACTCAATTATTGAAGATTTCATTGAATCTCAGCCGGGGAAATATAACATCGTTGTTCTTTCACTTCAATTTGTATGTGAGCGAGGACCACTTGACTTATACTGCTCAAAGGTAACTTTTTTTTGGTGGATTTTTAAGTTTTAAATTTTTGTTTAAGTTTCTGATAATGTCTGTGTCCTTTCATGGTGATGGTTTTATAATTGATATGCAATCTAAGAGTATAAGATGATGAATTTTGAATGCTAGAGGTTGTACTCTAGGTGAATCTAGGATCGGGGTAATTGATGATGATTGATGGGAGTTGCTGTGACCAATCTAATCAAATTTGGGAGTAGAGTTTGAAGATGAGATTTGTTAAAAGGTGGTGGATTAGATATTGAAGGACATGTGCTAATTGAATTAAAAATGGGGGAGATGTGAGAGGCAAAATGTGCATCTGATGGTTGGTTCGTTCAGTGGCTCAAACTTGTTGCAAAAAGTAATCGAGGGCCCCATGAAGGTCTTGTTAATATATTTATTACAGGTTGGTTTGGGGTAGAGAGGCTACTGCAAGTGATCTAAGGATGTTAATAAGAAGTCGGTGTGCCTGATTTCATTGGAATGAGAAGAGAGGCTATTGCAAATTCTCTGAGCTGAGGAGTGGAGGCATGTGGGAATCAGGTCAGGTGAAACCTGTCAACGGAGGAGAATGAGGTAGTCAGAACTCAAAAGTTTTAAGCTAGTAATGATGTCACAACTGGTATGATTGGATGAGTTGGATATGCCCATCCGGATCTGAGAAAAGGGATAGTTGCTCCTTGGCGTTAGAAGACATGTTTGGTATGAAAGGGCTCCTTAACCTTGTAAAATGTATAGCTGGTTGGTTATGGCTAAATACAGAAGTGGTTTTAGAGGTATTGTCAACTTATCAAGTTAAAGCAACCCGCCTTGAATTGTTGAAGTTGATACTTGGCTGGTGTAAATAAGCTGTTAACTTTCAAAATAGAGGCCAGAAGTGGAGTTGTTAAAATGCAAGTTATCACAGATTTGGACTTGAGTTGAGATGTGCCATGTTCAATGCAGCATCACACTCCAGACTCAGAGTGACTAAGTTATACTTTTTCGAATGCTTGGTATTCAGTAATTCTATATCTGGGTGCAGCTACTGGATAGAGATTGAAAGTTTCTTGTGACAATGTCTTTGGAGGTAGTAGTGGATTATAGATGAATTGAACAAGTTCGATACTTTAGATATGGTTGAGGATGATTTCTTTGACAACAATGTTAAAGTATGGAAACTGCACAGCTGTAAATAGTTATTTGTTTGGTCATAATGCAGAGAATGGTTAGTTTTTTGCTATATTATCAATCACTTTAACGGAAAAAAAAGGGGGTCAAGTGAAAAATATAGCTGCCTGGAATAAGGGGAATACTGGCCCCTTTGAAGTAGAGGTAATAAGGCAGTCTGAAGATATAAATAAAGGTCAAATGTATTGTTGAAACTAGAATTTACAACTGAATAGGGATTCTATAGATTTACTTCCTGGGTGCTCTTTTATAATCGATTATTTTCAGGTTTCTAGTGGTTGGACATGTGACTTTCTTGGGATGGTAAAGTGGTGAGTATGATGCTGAAAGTGGATTAGCAGATTTTACATCTGATTGTTAGCAAAGCAAATGATGGCGATTGGTTTCAGGATTCATATATGCATCAAATAGTGGCAAAAACAGGGAGAAACTCATGAATGAGGTTGAAGGAATGTTGTAGTCTTACAAATAGCATCCCTTATGTTGTTTTAGGGAATTTATATAATTGAACATGGTGAAAATATGAAGTGAATGGTTTCTAATGATATGATATGGCTTTTTTGAGGTAGAATGGTAGGTCAAAATATAATATGATGCTTCTTTTGCGAAAAGGCTGTGTAAGGTTATGGTTGATTAGATTCAAACTACTTAGTAATTTATTCTCCCTGGAGTGTCTGATAATTGGCATAGCTGCTACTAGCACAGATCCCATTGCTGTTAGCTATTGAGATTCTTAACTAGTAGACTAAGAATACAGAGGTTAACCAAGCTATCCACTATTGTTGGTTTCTTATGCAAAGGGGGTTCTCTGATTCTGTAGAGACTTTAACATAAACCTAAGATATGGGTACCAAGTTAAAAGATGTCAATAAAGTATGAAAAACTGTTTAATGATGTTTCAGCTGGGGCATTTATTGCTGGCGGTCCATTGGAAACAGCTTGTAAAAATAACACTATGGTTTGAAGGAGTGAGATGCTGAAAGAAGTTTGTGGAGTGCTTAAAAAAGTTTGTGGAATAGTATTGTCCAGCTGGATTAAAGTTTATATGCTAAATGTGGTGTATGTAGTTCTTAGTAGCAATTTATGCTGTAAAGGGAATCACTTGTGATTGTACATGATCAATGTGGCATTATGGAACATTCATCATAAAATAATTTTTCATGGAAGCATCACCTTTCATTTGCATTTTAATGAGCACAAACTACTTTTTTCTGTTGCGAACATCTTTCTTTTTTAAATTATAGGACCTCTGTTTTATTGCCTAGGAACAATTATCATATCATAATTGTTTAGGAACCACAGATACTGCTAACATAATTTTAAGTCACATGATGGCTTGCAGCTTAGATGAAGTTTTATTTTTTTCCCCGCTCGGTGTAAGAATATAAATGTGATTTTATATGCTACTGGATGTTACAGGGATGTCTTTAGTATTTCTTGTCCTTTTGCCTTTTCCCCTTCTTTTTGGAGAATAGGCAACACTGTGCCAGGGACAATAACATTGATATAATTGACTTTTTCCTCTGTCCAGGTGCCCACGCCTTAAAAGACTTGTTTTGCCAGCATGGAATCGAGTAGAGACTGTAATGATCAAAGCTATTGAGCTCTGGAAGGATCTTGAATCCCTGACAATGCCTAGCATAGTGAATTCCCCTCGTCTTGTTCAAGCAATTGCTACTAATTGCAGGAAATTCAGTGAACTCAAGATCATGGGCCCGTTTGACATTTACTTTGCTTCCTCCCTTGTTACCTATCTTCCAACATTAAAAGTTTTGAGCCTCCGATGCTCAATGCTATCTAAGGAAACGTTGATCTTCGTCTTGGATAATTTGTGTTGCCTAGAAGTGCTCAACATATCGCATTGCCTTCTGATAGAAGTCCCACCTCCTCCCGCGCCAAGAAGAATTGTTAGGCAGCTTGATAAAACTATCCTGGAGAAGACTTCTCATTTACACGACTTCTTAGCCTGCATGAGTGACACTTGCATCATGTGCCAAAACACAACAAATGACGAAGGGCTCATGCGGTGGTACAAGTACGACGAAGGGCTGTGGAAGGAAGATGAGGTCAGCTCTCTTGCTCTTTGATTTGAGCATTTTAAGACCAGACCAAATTATAGTGGGCTACAAGTTCCACCACTATATGTCCACGTATCCTTTTTCTTGGTTATTCTTTCACTGCATGCCAGGAACAGAAGAAGACAATGTTGAAGAAAGCAATTAAGGGCTTTCTGTCTATTTTATGTTAGTTGTGGTGATAAAATGCCAAACTCTGGGTGGTTGTGGAGGGGCTGAAGATTTGCTGTTACTGCTGATAAATGTATATATATACATGATAAATTGCATTTTTTTTAGTGGTTCCTAGGGCACCCTCTTTTTTTATTTATGGTTTTTGTTTCCTTTTTTGAATATATAATATATTTTGTACCTTTTAGCTACCTCACGAAATTATTTAATTCTTTCCCTTATCAAGATAGGAGTGTTTTGATGTGTTGCCTGATCTCTAAGAATTTCCCTGTCTACTTTTAACCTTAGATTTGTGAAATCATGAACCTTTACAAACACTGAATTTAGGCTCATCTGGTAATATAATCTTGTCAGCTTTGAATATAAAATCAAGTGATTTTTGTGGTTTGATCATGGATTTTTGCTCGTTACTTTATTCAGATGCAAGGGCTATAACTTGCGGCTTGAACTGGTCATGATTTCCTCCTACAATTTTCTCTGCGTAATCTTTGAATATCCAAGTTTTTGTCATTTTCCAGTTCAACAGTCAAATTCCAAACCCTTTAAAGTCCTCACTGTAACTGTATAATGGTGTCCATCTTTTTTGTTTCTCTCTTTTTCTTAGTCATGGATTGATGAGCAATTTGCATTACTCGGTTTCTTTTTTTATAGGGATTCCCATTGGCACAAAAAAAAAAAAAAGAGGACATAACCACCATTTGGACAAACTTGGTTGGCATTTGGCAACTACCGGTCTTACAAGGAGTTTGCTTGACAGGTGATCGAAGGATACAAAGTTCAAAGCTGTGATGTGTTATTTTCTGTTCTTTGTTTTGGTGACTTTCACAAAAGTGTTTTTTAGTTTACTTTTTTCAAGTATATATTAAATTAATATTTTTTAAGTATTTTTAATAATTTTAATGTGTTAATGTAAAAAAATTAAGAAAAATATATATTTTTAATTAAAAAAATTATTCACTACAATACTAAATACTGGAGTTATTTGCTATCTATTACCTAGATTGTATTTAATGATATATTTGAAATTATTTTTCAAGATACATTTAGATTTGAAAATAATGATGCTAAAAACATTGAAAAAATTGTTAAAAATTATAATTTGGTATATTTTTTACAATAAATAAATAAATAAATAAATCAGATGGATTAATCATGATCATCAAAGCATTAACTTAGATGATAAGATAGCTAGTGTTATTTATGATAAGATGAGTAGTGTTATCTACGTTACCGATTAAAATTAGAATTAAAAAGAATTATTTTTTGGAAATGCTGATTTAATTTCTTGTTAGAAAAGGGATTAGCGAGTAAAAGCAAGTCAAATGTAATTGTTTTTTAAATTTTAAAACTTCCATGTAAGAAACAATTTCAAGATCATTTATTTGATTTTCCATAATTTATACATAAAAAAAATAGTTTTAAAGTCTCCGAAAATGTGTACATAAAGACGTGGCAAAAATTAATTATTTTTTAGCACTTTCATTAAAAAAAAATATTATCTCTAGTTATTTTTTTACACAAAACAACAGATGAGATGGTCATAATAATATAACTAAATTTTACTAAATAGAAAAATTAAGGAGCAAAATAAAAATATGAGCTAAAAAAAAAATATTTTCTAGCTTGTGTGAGATGCACAAGTGTCACCTGCACAGCTAGTCAAATTATATTAATTTGAGAATTATTATTTCAGTTGTACTAGATTAAATTCTTTATTATTATTGTGCTAGTTTTGGTAAAAAAAACGCTTATTTCTCCTATATTTTAAGAATTTATTTTTTAAAAAATGGATAAAAGTGTCAAGGGTAAGAAACTCAAAATTCATAAAAAAAAAAAAAAAAATCTCATGAGTTCAATTGGAGATTTCTAACTTTCTAGTTAATACTTTTTTAATAATTAAATTCTCTCAATTTAATATAAATATATAAAGATAAGCATTTCAATTCACATGTACAATGCGTCTACAGTAACCATATGATTATATTATTATTATTTTTTTTTTATCTAGGTGTCAAGTCTAATTCTTCTACCTTTTAATATTTATAATTAACCATTGATCTCATTGAATAAAAAGTGTTTACGATATAATTTTATTTAAATATGTGAAAACATTATGCTTTCTCTTATATGTAAAAAAAAAAACATCAAAAGCTTAACAATTTCTCAACTACACATCAACAAAAGGATAATTGTTTTGGTTAATTACAAAACCTTTCCAGTAGTTTTATTATTATTTTTTTTCACTCTATCTCGGTTTTTTAAGAAATTAAAACGACCAAATTATAAGAAATTTTTTTGTAATTAGCCATATTTTTTTAATTATAATTTGTACTTTAACTATAAAAATTAATCTTGGTTTCAGATGAGTGCTCAAAAATAATTTTAATAATATATTTTTCACTTGATAATATATTAAAATATCTTATAAAAAATTGATATTAAAACACCATAATAATTGTAAATACTAAAAAAAAAGTTGAATAAAAAAATAATTTTTTATTAAAAATAATTTTAAAATATAAAAATAAACAAACTCTTAAAATAACAAATTAAAACAAAAGATTGAGACTAGGGAAAGTAGGCAAAATCTGTTGATGAGAATTAAACCAAATAATTCGATATGATCTACCTAACGAGGCCAATTAGGTAATTTTCTAGGTATAAGACATGAAATTAAAGGGAAAAAAAAATAGTCCCCATCTCAATCCCTTTCCTGGACGTGTAGAATCTTTAGTCATCTAATAGAACCAAAAAAATATTAAAAAAAAAATACTTTTTAAAAAAAATATATGAAAAGAAATTTTTTTCCCCATAAAATAAAAGAATTGTTTTTTTTTTATCTACCTAAAGTGATGTGATGGCAATCCTTAATTCCTTATAATTGATTATTTCAGACCAAACCCATAAGGCTCTGAAGTCTCTTTCTCTCTAAACACTGACAAAACCATGGCTTTGGAACTATGGGAAACACTGAAAGAAGCCATAACAGCATACACAGGACTATCACCAGCAACTTTCTTTACAGTTGTAGCTTTAGGGTTAGCCGCTTATTATGTGATATCAGGTTTTTTTGGTGGGTCTGATAATCATCAACATGTTCCAAGACAATATGAAGAGCAGATGCAACCTTTACCTCCACCTGTTCAACTTGGTGAAGTCACCGAAGAAGAACTAAAACAGTATGATGGTACTGACTCTACAAAGCCTTTGCTTATGGCTATTAAGGGTCAGATCTATGATGTTTCTCAAAGCAGGTAAAGGTTCAATCTTTTTTTGGTATTTTTGGTTGTTTTTTGCTTCTGGGCTGTGAGAATTTTTGGGTTTGTTTTCTTTTCTGGGGTGTTGGGATTGTTGTGTTTTTTTGGGTCAAAGTATTAGCTTGTAAATTTTTGGAATTTTGGTTTGAGGTTTTAGTTGATTCCAAGAAATCACCCTTCTTTTCCTTGTTTGACTTTTTTGGTGTTCTTTGTTTTGATGGTTGATGCAACTTTTTTTTCGTTCCTGTGGTTGATGCTATTTTTTTTTCTTGTTCTTGCGGTGAATCTCTAAAAAGGTGCTGCTTTTTTGTGAATTTGTCGGTGAAAAGTTGCAATTTTTCAAATCCTTTTTAATGGATTATGAGTGTTAAGTTGACGTGTAAATCTTCCTTTTTCTCTCCCTTTGTGATAAAGACTTGATTTTGAATGCATTATCTGGGTAATTCGATAGTTTGTGGTTTTCTTAACTTTTTGTTTGTGTTTCACTTGTTTGTCAGCAATTTTATGGTGTGGTTTGAATTTAACCAATGGATGAGGCTTCATTCAGACGCTGAACAATAAGTAAAAGACTAAAATTTTGCTTTCCGGCAGTTGTTTTCACATTCTTTTGTACCTTGGATTGCTATAAGCCATAAAAAGATTATGTATATGATCAAAATTATAGACTTGACAGCTCATTTGCTGCTACTAAATGAATGATATTGAGCATCATGAACATTGTGGAGGAAGGTTTATGTTGTGTATCTGTGACCTCGCTCTATATTCCATATTTGCTTCTTTGTTAGTGGTGAGTTTTGGTCTATCCCTGTGCTTGCTATGAGACATTTGTGAATCTTAAGCATACCAATGTGCTCATCCTCAGCGTTGGTGTACCTTAATTGTTGTTATATGTGATGAACTAACAATGACTAGGACCCTGTTTGGACATGATTTCAGCAAATCTTCTTACCCTTAAATGCAAACTATAAGTACAATTACATCATGCATTTTTTAATCAGATGACCTGACTCCTTGGAGGTATAAGACCCAAAGGATCTGTTTGCCACCTTTTTTTTTCAGTGACTTGTAATGATATGCAGTGGATGTTAACAATGACTGAATTATAATCTCATTTCAGATGAGGGTTGGATATTAATCTAGTATGAGACCATGAATTCTGTGTATGAGGATACTCTTATGGTTTAACTATTCTTTCAATGTACATTCTCTACACAAATTTCGTGCAGAATCTTCTAAGCTTGCTGCACATATTTGTCACAGGATGTTTTATGGACCTGGCGGACCTTATGCATTGTTTGCTGGCAAGGATGCTAGCAGGGCTCTAGCAAAGATGTCTTTTGAAGACAAAGATTTAACCGGTGATGTCTCTGGTCTTGGTCCATTTGAATTGGAAGCCTTGCAGGACTGGGAATACAAGTTCATGAGCAAATATGAAAAGGTTGGGACAATCAAGAATACAGTTCCAGTAACTGATGGAACCTCCACCAGTGAACCTGCTGCAGAGGCTACAGAAAGTGATGCTTCTAAGCCAGCTGAAGATGGTCCAGCAGCTACTGCACATGTCGAAACCCCCGCTGTTGCTGAATCCAAGGAGGAATAGTGTTGCCTTCGAGTGCTCATTTGAAGTCGGCGAAACATCCCCAATGAAGAAAGAGTTAATGTTTGAACGCATGTTTTTGGTGGATCTTGCCACTTGCATTATGTTTTAGCATCTTGCATTTCTCAGTCTAAATACTCCTATTATAAACTTGCTTTAATTTTCAGTCTGTTAACTAATAAATTGGTTATATAAAGGGTCAATTTTAACTTGTGTTGTTGTTATGATTGTAGCTGTTGGTCAGCAATCACTGTGATGGATCATGTATTATTATTTAAGATACAGGAACAAGAAAATGAAAATCTCTTTATGCCAGCATAGTGTATTTCATAAATCCCAAGCTATGCTGAACTTTGAAGCTAAGCCTTGGAAAGAGGAGAGAAGCAAGTCGAAATGCCCGCTGCTTCTCGTATGCATGATATGGAATTACTAATGAACAGCTACACAATCCCATTACATTTTTCTCAGCATGAACCTCAATTTCAGAAATGAAAACAGTTTTTTGGAAGTCTGGCTGTTCAAAGTGAACGCTTCCCATGGTTGGCAGAGGCTCATCTGTAGCACTTTAGACCTCTCCAAGTTGCATATCTCGTGCAAATTCAGCTAAACCCGTGAACCATGTGTTTGGCCGACAACCAACTGTAAGTTGATTATATACTGTGTTAAATGTCAAAATTCCAGCAATAGAAAATTTTCTAAGCATTACCTTAAAAACTAAATGACGTGGGTGTTTTAATGCAGTTTAATTCACAGTAAAATATAAAATATACCTTGAGCTATAGGAAAATTATCTTTAAACTTTTTGGTCAAAAAAAATTGAGTCTTTTAAGTGGGGGTGATGATGTTTATTTTATTTTTTTCATATAAAAAATACTCTTTTACTTATAAAATCAATAAAATATAGAATTGTTGACAACAATTTTTTTTTGGCTTTCCATAAACTACTTAGTAGTAAAAATATATACTTACCCCTAGAGTAAAAAAGATAATTATGCTGCTCGACAAGAATATTTTGGGGTAATTGAATTTTAATTTATAGTGCAATTATATCTTTAATCATAAGAGAGATGAAACATAAGCTTAACATATAGAGTATTTTTGTACTTTCATATGGGTATTTTGTGTAGTTGTCAGGGTTGGGGGGTATTTTGATATTTTTATATTTTTTAAAAATTTCTTAATGCTTAAAGCTGGTAGAGCTGGTGTCTCCGTCATTTAAGCAACGCATGTGATGTCACCCGGTTGACGTAATTAACCTTTCGCCATCTTCTTAAATGTGTCGTTATGTCTTCTTTCATTTGGAGTGACGCGTGATAGCTGAATGTGGTCATATTGTTGCCGGTGGTAGTTTGATTTTTTTTTCCTTCTTTTCTCTTTCCTAATAGGTAATGTATATCATTGTCTTATCTATTTTTTACTTTTCAATTCAGTCCTTATTATATTAATTTCTTATTTTGTTCTTTTTTCATTTATAAAAATTCTTATTCTTTTCAATTTAGTCCTTCAATTGCAATTTCTTGTATGTTTGGTTTTTCATTTCGATCCCTGTTTTTTTAAGTTTCAATTTTGTCCTTGATATTTTTGTTGATTTTTTTTTAATTTCATCATTCAATCAAATTTTAAGTTGTTTTTTTTTTAGTTTGATCCTCATTCTTTTGATTTTTTTCCTTTTATTAAATCTATTTTTTAATTCAATTAAACCTTCCTATTGAAAAATCTTATCCCTCTAATTAATGTTTTTTCTCACCCTTATTTTTTTTTATCCTTTTGTGTAATTATTTTTTTCCTTGTTTGATCTTTTAACATTTAATTTGTTGGGAATTCAGTTTCGTATGATCTTATTGTTCTACATCAGTTTTTTTTTTAACATTAGTTTTGTGATTATCTTCAAGTTTTTTCTATGAGTTTATTTCGGTTTCGTGATTTAGATAAGGATTTTTACATGTATTTTTTTAATATAAGTTTTTTTTTAGTTGTTCTGTTTTTATTTTATTTTTCAAGATATTATTCTAATTTATCTATATTTTTTTTACAAATAAAGTTTATTTTTTAAAATAAAAAATTTTCATGTTTAAATTATATTGTTGATGTGTTTGGCCTTACATAATATTTTTTATAGCGCGAGTTTATTCAGTCAGTTTTATTTGTATTAATTTATCTTTTAAGTCATGGTTTTTTTAAAATATAAATTTATCTTTTATTTATTTAAATAAATAAATTTAATCAATACAATAGGATATAAATCTTATTTTATATTATAAAATATCTTAATCTCGCTTCTATAAACCTTTTATTTATATTTTGAATTTTTTATATAAAAAACCACGTTGAAACAACTTGTATACTAAATATTTTTTTGAAAAACTTTACAACCTACTAGTTAAATGACTGTATACTGTAACTAGTTTTACCCGACGAACTTTAATCTGCTGCAGATGTTGATCCCCAGTGCTCTCAAATTTCTCCACCGAGACGAGCTTTGCAATTAACTTGAATGAAAGCAGGGCAACTGTTGGATCACAGTGGTAACTCTTAGAGGTAGCAAATTTCGCTTTCTTTGCGCTGGCAGCTTGAAGGCGATCATCGAGCTATCTTATCAAACACGTACACTCTATTTAATGCCTTGTCCCCTCTTTTGCAATGGCATGCCAAGATTTAATTTGTCTTGTGATTCGTGCCTTGCCGACTAATTCCATGTTTAATACCTCAAATTGATTTTTATTATCAGATTTCAGCTCTAAACATGATGAGAAACACATTCTTGTGAAAGAAGTTATGGACAGATCATCTACTTCTGTCATATGAAGATTTCATGAGTTTTGAGGAATATAGTGGACAACAAATTTACACAGTTGAGTTCATCTCTTGAATTTTGAGGCCATTCATTTCAATCCTAGTTACAAGTCCCTGGAAAGTTGAGTTGATATGATATTTAACCAAATCAAGGTATGAAATGGTCGAGATTGGAAGGGCTTTCAGCCTGCATTCATTACTCCATCAATCATAGGGATCTGAGCAGTCTGAGATAATTAATCGTTTTGCTCCTTGAAAAACTTGGCCTTTTCTCTTAACCCTTTTTTAAGGGCACCTGTTGCTGTCAATTATATGGGGTAGGGCTACCAAGTAATAGAAAGATGGGTACTGTTCGTGTTTTTCAAATAGGATTGGATTGTTAATTTGGCCCTGTCTCCCTTCCCATCAGGTTGCTTGATCCCCTTATAAAGACATTAGACCTACTAAAAATTACTCAAAACATCCTTTGTTTCTCTACTTGAAAACCATATCTTAGAACCTCTTTTTTTCATCATCTCATCAAGACTCAAATCATGAGAATAGCTTATAGCCCTTTACTCCCACTTCTAGTTTTCAGCACAATCATGCTATCTTTACTCCATCCTTCTACTTGCAGGCATATCAGCCGAGCTGCCCATGAAGAAGAACAGCAACTTAACACCGAGTTCTCTCTCCCACTCCCTCAGCACCTGCCGGCTATTGCTCACACTGTGAAATTCAATAAAGACGACAAGGTCCAGAAGTTGTATGCTGCATCTCATAAGCTTGTCCCAGGTGGACCTAATCCACTTCACAATTGATTGGATTTGTCGTTTTTTGTAATTATCTGTTTCCATGAGAAATCCTTGATGCTGCTTTGGAGACAGAAAATCCACTTGGTTCCTGGAAAGAATGAAAGATGGCCTCCCTCTCTGTAGTTCTTTCATTCTTCCCAGGAACCGAAGTTAGATTGAGTTGTAAAAGTACATCATGTATTAATTACTATGCTTAGTTTGTGTCGTAGTTAATTAAGCTTTTAAGGAAAATGTAAGCTCATTTTTTCTCCTCGTGAGTGTGTTGCGGTAATAGTCCCACTTGACTGTATAATTGTGACATGTGAGCTGTGCATCATAGCTTCAAATGACCATGTAATCCAGTCAAAGTTAGCCACTGTATGGTCACTTATTTTTAGTTATCTTGAAATGCTTCAAGAAAATTACCTAGCAAATAAGGTGTGTTATATAATGAAGAGGAAGCCAGTGATCAAAGCATTGATTACTGAGAGGACCGTGCAGCCAGTAGGGACACTGAAGACATAAAAAACTACAAACACTAGGCTGGGGTTGGCAGCTGACTTTATAGTTGGAAGATTCCAATCTTTTTTCTTCTCTTCTTATCTTTATGTCTTTAACCTATAAAATCATGCGTCCATACAAATCTACTTCTTTTTACAGCCCTGTTTGGAACGCGTACATGGCTGTGATTGTATCAGCGTTTGGAAACGTGGACGTAACCGCAGCCGTGCCCATGTTCTATATAAGGCCTTAACCTATATATTCTAGCTATGAACATTGCACTTCCTAGACCCTATTTATTGTTGGTATAGGATGACGGTCAATTAATGTGCTTGATATATAGAAAGAAAATTTTCTAAATGTCTGACTGAAATTATCTTGAAATTGATCACATGGATGGCTAACAGAGCATAGAACAGAAGGATTTGAAATCTTCATATCGAACTGTGCTGTTAAAACCAACTTGACTAGCTAGTTAAGCACAATTGAGGAGTTGTTTAATTCTAATACATTCCCTTTCAAGAACATATACAAGGAAAGCTCAAGGCAGTGAGTACGCAGTTAACAAGATGGATTATAACAAACCCTAATTAAGATGTATGCTTGGTGATCAAGGAAATTTGCTCTCTCTCTCTCTCTCTCTCTCGACTTCTTCAAACCTTGAGAGTTGAGACCACCATTCAAGAGGATTTTATTCTCTTGAATACACCAAATCGACATCGATATATATAGAGGGTGTGTCTTTAAAATCATCTGTGAAAAAGATTTATAATAGATGGTTGATAAGGAAGCAGTTCTAAGATAAAAAAGAGGGGGAGAGGGAGAGCGAGGGAGAAGCATTATAATAGATGGAGCTCAATTCTTGACAAGAATTTTAGCTGAAACCAGGCTGGTTATGCGCTGACTTTTCTTATTCAAAGGAGACCAAATTATTATAGATTAATTCAAGTGTCATGCACTGTTCTTTCTGCATCATCTTCAGTCTAGAGATTGGTTATTTCATTGTTTTTCCTGCAGAACCCTATCCTATGTATAGCTGGTGCTCACCAACTCCCTCAGCCATCCTCCTGCCTCTCAAGATTCCAAGTTATGCTTCGTGCTTGATGAGCCCAACCTTACAAACCTGTCACTACGCACAAATTTTGAAAATATTTAAGGCGCTGATCAGTTTTTATGCTATCTCTTATGCTTATTTCATGCTCAATATCAACACCCTAACATCACTTCACACGGCAAAATTAATAAAAAGATGTCCATTCATTTAATCTCTAGCTAGCTATATCCATCGATCCACACGTCATATTTGCCTTAGATAAATTGGCGAAGCCTGCACGCTGATAGAGTCAACTTGGATTTATCAGTTTAATAAACAGGAAAGCCACCTACTCTACTGTTTTTTAGTCTCCATGGGGATCAGGCAATGCAATTTGGCAGCATTGCATATATATTGCCTTTTTGAAAGACAACTACAGAATGCATATTCTATTCTTTTCCTTAACAAAAACATTCTACTGTAAGAGATTATGCTATCTGTAATAAGAAACCTGTGGCGTGGAGGGTTCAATTCTTGTGGCGTATGCAATCCGTACGTAGGCAGCCTCATTATGGAGAAATGCTTTGTATTCAGGAATTTATATTCAGGACAGGTTGTAGACTTTTTCTCAAAAAACTATAAATAATTATTATGTGAAAGTTATGTAAAAATATATATTCTTCCAAACATAATTATTAAAACCCTGTAGCAGGCCCACCTGTCCATTCGAGAGAGTTTTATTTTGAATTATTTTAGATATTATAATAATTTTTCGCAAATTCAACCTCATTCGAAAATTACTTGTTACCTGTAATTTTATTGACAAGCAAGATGTGCCCTCAACATTCAACATTCGAAGAATTTTGGTATTTAGATATTATTATTAGTTTTGATTATTAGGGTTACTAAAAATTTATATTATTATTAATTTTAAAATTTATAAAATTAATTGAGATGTACATACGTTAAATCAAATACTCGTATAAATATAAAAATAAAAATTCTGAGTTGATAATTTATGAATGTCAAATGGTAATAAACATAAGGTGGCCTGGCCTGACATGGCCAACCTTATAAATAAACTTCGAAGCTGCCTAATTAACCACACAGACAAAGTACAAACAACAAACCTACCATATTCCCCCTGCTCTAAAATCCATTTTCCTATCTATCAACCTCTCTGGTCTCTATATCCCCACCATTTTCATCATGAGGAATAAAAATCCTCAGCTGTTCCTTATTTTCCTGATAGTGTTCCTGGTACTCGTTCATGGCACCACTTGCCGCGATGCCAAAAGATCTACTAGCAATGGAGAAACAGTACAAGGGTCGAAAACCAAACATTCTTCAATGTTTCTACAAGCGCTTTCTTCCATTTTTAAGGCTTCAGAATCCAGCACTAACAACATCAAGGCACTTCACACCGTCTCGCGCAGGCTTGTTCCTTGTGGACCAAACCCACTCCACAACTGATCATCGAATCAACAAAATTCCAATCTGTTTCCATTTGTTGAAATATATATAGTGTTTTTAAAATATTTTTGTTGAATAATCTATACATATTTTCCCTATACATCCAGTTTTGAAGATTGCTGAATTAAAGTTTTTTTTTTTTTTCTGCGAGCACTAATTTGGACAGAGTTGTGTGTTATTGTCTCGATACACAAAAAACAGAAACAATCAAGGCAAAGAAAATATATTTATGTTTTTTTAGTTTAGAAGACATAAATTCACTTTGAAACCCTCATTTTTATTATATTTATTTTTAATTTCTTCAATTAAACATATTTCTATCTTTTTTTTTTTCTTATGGTAAAACATTTGCAGGACTGTTTTTTATACCGCTAGAATGATGTAGTTGAAGTTCTGGTTTGTCCAGAATTATTGATTTTGTATTGAACTGTTTATCAATAGCAAGTTAAACAATGATGTTCCTTTGCAGCAAGATTCTCTGGATCATGAACAACTCCTGAATTGTTTTGTTTTTCAAATGCTTACAGCCATTATTCCTGGCCTCCTGCCCACAGTTCATGCACACAAATTACTCACTTCTTCTTCTTTTTTGTTCATATTTTTTACATTGGAGCTAGCTACACAAGGGCCCATTATGCATTGGAAAAATAATCAAATATGCTCACCCACAAATTTCCAAGAACAGCATTTTATCTTCAACCCTAGAATCCAAATTGCCCCAGGTGCCTCCTGCATCAAATATCATGAATTTAGCACAATGTTTTGATCCATGGAGAAGAGGGCTTTTGTTTTTATTGGAGAATATGATGAAAAGAAAATTATGGAGTCCTTGTAATAAATCAAGAAGGTGTACGGGAACAATCAAATGAGACAGTCATAGAAAAATCAACCAAAAATATATATGAGCTCTCTCTTCTTCTTTTTTCATGATTTATTTTTTATAAAATACATTTGTGTCCAAATTCACATAGCCCGTGGCTTTAGTGATATCATCACAAGTTTAATTTAATTGAAAAAAATGCACAATTACGAAATATTATTTTGACTTTTCCATATATTATTTAAAAAATGCGAATTCTGTATAGTAATCACTTAATTTAATTGCCTTTATTAGCTGTTTAATGTGATGCACTTCTTGGAGGCATTGCAGCAGAATGCAGGTCTACTGGTGGAGGAACGGGCGGATCAGCTTTAATTTTATCCCATTTGACAATTAATAAAATTTGACTTTTGGTAGTGCTAAATAGCCAGGATTATTAGCAGCTACTTAGCTTGTTTTTGCTTCTGATTAAATAAAATAACGGTTTAATAAAAATATTTTAAGTTATGATTTAATAAAAATAGATTTAAAAATTTATATTTAATTAAAATTTTTATAAGATGAGTTTTTGCGTGAATAATAAATGAAAAAAAAGTTTTTATGAAGAAAAAATAGGTTATTTTAGTTTTTATAAAATTAGAGTTTTAAATATAATTATGGGACCGTATAGAAAAAAACTATTTGATTAACTAAATAGTTTTTGTTCCTGTAGTGAAGTAAAAAATAAAAGCTACTATAATATCAAATGGTTTCTTAATGAGTATTTGGTAATTTGATGTATGGTACTTTTCAATTTAAAATATAACAAAATAATATTTTTTAAATTTTTTTATATTAACACATTAAAATAATCAAATTACCTAAAAATATTAATTCCTCTCATGATTCATGCCATCAAATGTTAAAATTATGTCTTATTCAATCCACTTGCACAAATCTTGAGCTAAAAAATTTATAATCGATCTATTTTTTAATAATTAAGATAGATCCTTTTTTTAATCTTGATTTAAACCCTTCATTCGAAAACCTTATTCTTAAGTCATACCACTTCCTTAACTATTGAATTTGTATGGAAATTTTGGTCATTTACAAAGTGAAATTGTGTTTTTTTTTTATTGAAAATTAAAATTACATTTTATTTTTGAATAATTTTAGAAGCACACCTGTCAGTATACTTTCATCATAATTATTAAACCCGATATAATTTGATGGGTCAACTCTAAACTCGACCAACTTGACCTTTGACTCGAATTAAATTTTTTTTAAAAATCAATTAAGAATTAATTTAATTTGACTTGAAGAGTCAATCTACAATCCTAATGACTCGATTAAAATCTAATTTAACTTTAAAAAAAATATAATTTTCAAAACGATGTTGTTTTAATTTTTAATAAAACAATATCATTTTGATTAACCCGGACTAATTTAAATTAAAATATGTAACTTATAACCCAAATTCTGAGCCATATCAGGTGACAAGCCGGGTTTATCAATTTTTCCTTTTACACTGTTATGATCATGGTGATAAATTATTGAAGTGGTAGCTAAGCTTTGTTACAACCCTCTCTCACTTAGAAAGCTGTCCTTCCCCTAACCTCAAGCCCGC
>Ga0325411_1002682_pt1 | contig 20127 bp, 25 predicted proteins | sample PopdelMetagenome_13_FD_206181 | JGI IMG/M metagenome (GOLD analysis project Ga0325411, IMG submission 206181) | Populus deltoides microbial communities from Bellville, Georgia, United States - Xylem-PdIQD-R4 | ecosystem: Host-associated > Plants > Phyllosphere > Stem > Wood/Secondary xylem...
CAAACATACGTGGCTATGTTCGGGGCTGAAGTAATGGCTTTGTCTGGTTTACAACTACCTCGAAAAAAAAAACAAATGAAAAGAAAAAAACGCAGAAAGTCAAAACTAAGACCATACTTTGTTGCATAATCCATCCCTGCTCCGAAAGTTGAGAGAATGACTTGTTGACGCCGCTAAGAGTGTGTTTTCAGGGTGTCTGCGCTGCGGTTTTGAATTTTTTTTTTCTTTTGTATTTTTTATTTTATTTTAATATATTAAGTTAAAAATATTATTTTAAAAATAAAAAATATTGAGACCAGGTTCGTGTAAATATGTAGATGTGATGTTTACATTAATACAATTATTTAATTTTAAATTCAAATTAATAAATTATCATTCAACGAACCATGCACATATCACAGACAAAATCCGAATAGATTTTTGCGCACCATAATACTGAGATCAAAATTTATATATTTTTCTTAACGATAAGATCAAAATTAAATCTGATTTTCCACCAACTCTTAGTAAGATACTAATTTTTTATATGAATCCGGTGCATGGAAAATATCACAAAGCTTCAATGGCTAGATCGCCAACTAGGTAGATCACTAGTTAAGGCGTGACTTTTGGTCATTAAATAGTCGCTCTCATCCGGAGCCGCCCCTTTACACGCTCACTAGCCCATTGAGTTGAATTAAACAATCCAAGATCCTCTCCACTTGCCCTCACGTCTCGTGTTCGATTCCCCCCCCACGCTCTCTGTCCATCACTTTCTATCTGTAGCTAGTTGCTTAACATAACTAATCCATAAATACTACTTAACACAACAAAAACATTTCAACTTCTTTTTAACACTGTTTCTTTGTCTCGTCCTTCTTCAAAAACCCAAATAATGGCTTCTCTTCAACACTCACAAGCGATAAAGGTAACTAAAACTGTCTAATTCTTTCAAACCCGCTTTTAATTTTTGCTTACTGTTAATGGGTTCTCTTTGTTTTAGTCAATTGAAATGTAGTTTTTAAGGGTTTTGTTATTTTTTTTTAGGGTGCGAAAGTGCTTATGGTTGGAGCAGGTGGGATTGGTTGTGAGTTACTTAAGACTCTTGCTCTTTCTGGCTTTCAAGATATTCATATTGTGAGTATATCTTTAGTTTTGTTCTTTTTAAATTTTTGCGGGGAGTTTCTTAGGGATCAGTTTTGGTTGTTTTTCAAGCCAGGTTCTAGTTGTCTAGGGTTTGAATGGACTAAGTACCTGTTACTAGTCTTCATTTTTGTGTTTTGGGGTTATGATATGATTTTATTTTTGTCAATTGGAGTTCCTTTTTGAAGGGTTTAGAGCGCGGTTAGGGTTTGACAAAAAGGGTTTTTTTTTTTTTTTTGAATTTCAGTGTGTATCTGTTTGAACTTGTATTGATTTAAAAAATCTAGGAGGGAATCAACTTGTGGTATTATTTATTATTCCGAAACATATGAAAATACACATGCCTGAATATGAATCATTACTGGTTAAGAAAGTAGTGGTTTTTATGTCATGAGACTGAGAATATTATTGACCTGGTTAATTATAAGGTTGCAAATGCTTTCCAAGTAATGAGTAGTTGGTGGTAATAGAATGCAGCAGCTGTGATAAGAGTGAACATAGCATTGATGGATATAAATGAAGCGGTGATTGCAGTAGTTGTCTGGGGCTTTGGAAGTGAAGGGTTTGGCTCAATGGTTGCAAGGTGTTTTTCATGTGCGAGATGGTGGAGATGATAAGGAATGGAGGTACAAGGTGTTGGGATTGTTTTTATGTTTGGTGTTCTTTGTTCTTAGGAGCGAAACATGGTGGTGACTGGGTGCTTATGGTGAAAGGTTGTCTAAGGAGGTGGTGATGGTATGAACTAAAGGCTGCCCTTGTGAAGCTGTAGTGGTGGTTGGTGAGATAAGGGGCACCCAAGAAGATGTGCTGCCCTTATTTGTTAGGTATGTCATGATCATCAACAAACTAGCTTTTGTAATGGGAAACTGCTGAAAAGCAAGGGGATGGGTTGCCCTACCAGGAAGTTGCAACTTTAGCTGAAACTTACATATTGGGTTTTTTGGCTAGGCATATATTGTTTCGCAAAATGGTTAAAAAATCTTAATCAAATTAATGGCGTACCAAATTAAGGAGATAGTGTAGCTTGAGGCAAAGACATATGTTGGATTTGAACTTTCATTTTATTGGGCATTTGCATAGAGAGTTCATGTTAAGGCCCTCATCTTTATGCAGCACTCCTTTATACATTTGCTTGCATTTGTCTGCAGATTGACATGGACACCATAGAAGTAAGCAACCTTAATAGACAATTTCTGTTCCGTCAATCACATGTTGGACAGTCTAAAGCAAAGGCAAGTGTTTTTATGAACGTTTTTTCGTTGTTATTGAATTAATTGGGTAATGATCAATTTCAAGTCTTATCTTATTTCACACCAATGTTTCAACCAGGTCGCTCGTGATGCCGTGTTAAGATTTAGGCCTCACATAAGCATTACCCCTTACCATGCAAATGTGAAGGATTCTAACTTCAATGTCGACTTCTTCAAGCAATTTAATGTTGTTCTGAATGGACTTGATAACTTGGATGCAAGGCGACATGTGAACCGCCTTTGCTTGGCTGCTGAAGTTCCTTTGGTTGAAAGTGGAACTACTGGGTTCCTAGGACAGGTAATATTTTGCTGTGTATAATTGCTCCTTCCAAGATCAAAAGGAATGGAAAAGTCTGTTTTGTCAATAGTTTGTTTTCATTTGTTGCTGGTTTGAAAATGAACTGTATGGATTATTTGTTGTTTACGCATATTTTGTCCTTTAAAGTCTGATGATTAACAACTTGAATTTTCCACCAGTTTTTGGGCCTCATTATTTTTTTAAATGAATGAACAGTTATTTTGGCAACTGAAAATATTGATTTACTTGTGTTGATTTATTTCATGTTTTTAAATTGCATATTTTGTATCTCTCTCAATCTCTCTGCCTGCTAGTTGTCTCTGTCTGGAAGTTGACATTCCTATACTGTTTGTTTGAATGTTTTTGAGAAACATCATGATTTTTTTTTTCTTCATAATTTCTTGGTGGCAGGTTACAGTGCATGTGAAGGGAAAAACAGAGTGCTATGAGTGTCAGCCTAAACCTGCCCCAAAGACATATCCTGTCTGCACAATTACTAGTACTCCATCAAAGGTGAATGATTAATGTTTTTTTTTTGTGGTTTTTATTAGCAAACTTGATTTCACTTCTTCTTGGGGATGAGGTGTTCTTTCTTGTTTGTGAAGATCAGTGTTTTTGTTAACAGATGGCATTTCTTGGTCAGCAATATTTTATTTGAATTAAAACTTTACTCTGCCAGAAATTAGGTCGTTGCTTGGTCAAAAAATCATTAATAACGATAACCATGATGGCTCTTGATGTAATAATCAAGATGGAACTTCTGTGTTTTTTATTTTCAATTTCATTGTTTGAAACTGCAGCTTGTTCACTGTATTGTTTGAAACTGCAGTTTGTTCACTGTATTGTTTGGGCGAAGGAACTGCTTTTTGCAAAATTATTTGGAGACAAGAACCAGGTAAATGATTTAAATGTGCGCTCTAATGATGCTTGTAGCTCATCTGAAAACACAAACGATGTATTTGAATGGAGAGATGATGAAGACTTCGAGCACTATGGAAGAAGAATATATGATCATGTTTTCGGCTATAACATTGAACTAGCTTTGTCTGATGAAGAGACATGGAAAAAACGCAATAAGCCAAGGCCCATATATAGTAGGGATGTCCTGCTTGACGAAATGGCCCAACAGAATGGAAATGTTGATAAAACTGATGATCTTTCTTCAGCATCTGCCATGGCATCTTTAGGCCTAAAGAATCCACAGGATATATGGTGCCTAAAGGAAAATACAAGAGTTTTTCTTGAGGCTTTGAAGCTATTTTTTACGAACAGAAAAAAGGTTTGTTGATCTCTTGTTTTTGAAGAAGCGATTGATGAAATCCTTCGACTTTTGGATGATCTTCTTTTTATTCTTTTTTTTTTTTTTTACCTTGGCAGGAGATTGGGAACCTGAGTTTTGACAAAGATGATCAGCTAGCTGTGGAATTTGTTACTGCAGCTGCAAATATCCGGGCTGCTTCATTTAACATTCCTTCACACAGCCTTTTTGAAGCTAAAGGTATTGCTGGGAATATTGTACATGCTGTTGCAACAACAAATGCTATTGTAGCTGGTTTAATTGTCATTGAAGCAATCAAGGTGTTGAAAAAGGATACTGACTGTTACAGGTGTGGCTCAATTTTCTCTAAGGTTTTTTCTAGTATCTGAATACTTGATTTGGGAGCTTTGCTTTTTATTAATGGTTGAAAGATCAGTTTGAGGCTGACCCTTTTCTTGTTTCCAGATTAATGAGGTTAAGGAAAAGTTTAAGGCTGACCATCACATGTTTTTTTGTCTTGAATAAACTTTGTTTTCTTTATATTCCTTGTTTTTCAGAGAAAAGCTAATGAGGTATTATTTCTGAAAATAAGGAAATGACTCTGAAATGTTAATAGTTATGGTGTCAGAGCTGGTCTGTTCTAATCATATGAAACATCTATGCAGGATGACATATTGTCTCGAACATCCATCTAAAAATATGCTTCTTATGCCAGTGGAACCCTTTGAGCCAAACAAGTCCTGCTTTGTTTGTTCTTCTCAGGTATATCTAATTTTCTTTTCTTCATTGGATTGCCCTTGCGTGTTTTTCCAAGCCACGAATGCATTCTGCTCACATTTGATATGGTGAGGAACAGACACCTCTGTCACTGGAGATTAATACTCATCGTTCAAAGTTGCGGGATTTTGTTGAAAAGATAGTAAAAGCCAAGCTTGGTATGAACTCCCCCCTGATTATGTGTGGCTTAGCCCTTCTTTATGAGGTTGGCGATGATCTTGAAGAAGACATGATAGCAAATTATACAGCAAACCTTGAAAAGGTATTCCTTGCTTTGTTTCTGGAAATGGTATGGCTTAAGTTCAAATTAATATGGTTTTCTATATCAATTTTTTCCCTCTCTTTTCCATTAGGTACTATCTGAGCTTCCTTCTCCAGTCACTGGTGGGAAAATGCTCACAGTAGAGGATCTTCAACAGGAGTTCACATGCAATATCTATATTAAGCATAGGTTTGTCTTTACTTTAATGATGCTGTTCTTTGAACCATTTTGAGTTCGTACCAGGAGATTTTTTTTTATCCAATGATTCTTCCTCCCCCTCCGCCTCTTGTTTTTTTTTTGCAAAGATTAGTCTCACTTTAGTTTAATGGTAGCAAACACAATACTTCCTGGAATCTCAGTTTAATTAGATAATTGATGGATATTTGATTTTCCTTTTGATTTGAGTGTCATTGGGTAACTGTATGATGTGCTCAAATGCTCTGATATTGGATGGGCTGCTTAATATTTGCCATATTGTTGAATCTCACAGAGAAGAATTTGATGAGGAGAAAGAACCTGATGGAATGGTTCTTTCAGGATGGACACAAGCTCCTCCTGAGAAGAAGGATGATAAAACATCTATTGGAAATGGTGCAAGTACATCAAAATCATTGCCAACAGAGCCTATGGATGCCCAGAAAGATATCGAGGTGAAAGAAATTTCAGATGGGACTGCTAGTCCAGGAAAGAAGAGAAAACTGCCTGAGTTTTCTGAGGGCTGCACTCTGGATCAGTCAAATGAGGCTGATGAAACTAGGAATGACAAGAAAATCCAAAAGCTTGACGACGACGACGACGACGACCTTGTCATGCTTGATCATTGGGGTAAGGACACAGGCAAGAAGCAAAGATTGCAGTAGTTTTTAGCTGTTACTCCAACTTGATTGAGTAGGGCTTCTTACATCCTAATTGTGTATCAGTAGGGAGAAATGGTGATTCTTTTGGTGCTCATAGTTGTTATTACTAGGTTGCGATCTATTAGTATTTTGCTCGAGTACATGCTATTAATTGTTATTCTCCATTTCCCTTTTCTGGTTTATGTCTCTAGCTACAATGTGCATTCTCATAGCTAGATTAACAGAGTGGAATTTGTAACAAGCAAGTACCAGAATTCGTTGAAAATAGACGTGAAATCTGCAAGATTTTTGTTTCAGTATGTTGGATTCAGCTTTTTGAGGAATGGAAGTTTGGGACAGAATTCTTCAGATTGTCTTATTTTCTGTTTGTGCTTGTTTGGATGATTGTAGATTGTTAATGCAGGTTGCTTTGCTAGCGTTCTAACAGTAGAGGGCTTCAAGCAAGATTCAAAATTTCATTAAAATGATCAGCGATATTAATGTCCTCACTTTTAATTGATGGCATGCACTTCATTATGTTTTTGATTTTTTTTATATTTTTAGATTGTTTTGATTTGATATTATGATATAAAAAATAAATTAAAATAAATTATTTTAATATATTAAAAATTTACTCTTTAATAGACACGTAATCTATTGTTAAATCAAATCTAAGAAGAGATGATTCCATGGGCACTGATATTTTGGCATTCTCAAGATCACATGGTACTCGTTTAGATACGAACTACAAAATTTTATTATCATTTACAAATGCTTGTGAAGATTTCCTCCTGTACACAATGCGGCACAGCGTCAAAATAATAATAAAAGAAAAGCGCAGAAGGAAGCCAAAAAGCTTATTTGGCTGTTTTCACACGCCAACACAGGGTGAGATGCACTGGGTGGAGCTAGATACTCGTCGACATGGATATGGAGGAACGTGCGAGCCATTCTTATCTGAATATTTTTGCCTTTTCTTGGGATCAGGGCGTTCTGGTTTCTTTAGATCTTCAAGACAACGAACATCAGCTATGCATGTAAATGACCTTGCTTTCCCCGAGTAATACCTTGACAACCCCCCCCTCCTGTTCAAAAAACAATTCCCCACAACATAAGAAATATATCAAGTTGCGAAACCAAAGTTGAGAAAGATGAAAGAAAATGTATCCTTACTTTTGCGGAAGATTGGCCCTGAGTGCATCCATGTCAAAAGTCACTTGTTCTGTCTGGTTCTCCATTTTGAGAGAGAGAGAGAGAGCTCTGGCTGCGAGAGATGCGTTGTTTCTGAGTGGTAACTTTGGCTTTTTATATGAGAAACAGCTGGAAGATACAAGAGCCATGTGATATATAGTAAATGGAGATAAGAGCTCACACGTCATGGATAGGATAACAAGTCTCTATAACAACAATAGGGCTCGATATTTGTGGGTTGCCTCGCATCCTCTGAAACAAAAAGATGGTTTTTGGTTTCGGAAATATTGTTTAATCACACATCCTCACCCTTATCTACACTTGCTCTTGTTCATCCAATATGGCACTTTTCTTTCTTGAGGCATCTCACTTTCTAGCCCCCACCTTAGATTTTTTGTCACATCAGCCACTTGACTCACTTGTCCTGGAATGGTATATTCTAGCTACCTGAACTGGTTTCTGAAACCATCAAGAAGTCAGGAAAAATTCATCAATCCTCACTAATTAAATTTCCATTTTTTGTGCTAGTGCTAATAACGTGAGACTTCCTGCCCATATCTACCACTTGTTTCGTGAATATTTGTTTCTGCGTTACAAAAATCCCCGTGTTGACATGAATACCGGCTACAATTTTCTTTAACTTCAAATCTGTCATGTTTGAATTGGAAGGGAGGCCACAAGAAAGAAATTTCTCGTGAAATGAAAATCATCAGTTGGGATATGGAAGGTCAAAAGGTGCTCCAAGGATACCTTTAATTATCAAAACCAAAAATTAAATCTCGACCTCGTATTAATCGGTTCACAAAGCCAAAGGCAAAGCTGGAAATTAATCCCACATTAATTGTCTTTTTTTTTTTAACATCGACAAGAACCATTTTCAAGCATCTGCAGAAAAGTCTTTTACAACAAGATTTCTGAGCTCAGGAGGTGGTTTCACATCAAGACCCAGCTGATTTTGCCAACCAGTCAGGCACCTTATCTGCTAACCTGAAATTATAGTTTACACCCAGTAGATTTCTAATATCAATGACAATTGGCTTAAACTCCCAACTTATACATTAACTTTGATCTAGAAAACATCTTGCTTATGGATTCTGAACTGTGTACTGGATTGGTGCTGCAGCTTGCTTGGACTTCTTCATAACACCATGGAGACTTTTCCTCCTAGCTTTCTGCTGATATCTTTTATTTCATGGATAGCTAGGTTTCGGACCTTTTTGTTATAAATGAATAAAGATTGTCTGCCATTTCGTGGACACGATTTCTGAAGCTATAGTTCAAACAACAGGAACAATGATATGTTCTTTTAGCAGCAGGATAGTTAACGGTTCAGTTTAGACTATTTAAACCTACTATGAGGGTACTTGTATTAAAAATTGTCCATTCACAGAACTGAGAGATCAAATCTGTACAAAGCTAATTCTTAAGCAAAATTTTCAGCAACAAGTTTCCGAGCTATTATACTTTTTGCCTCGAATGGAAGCTTGGCTACAACCTTTAAGTTGTTCTACAGTTTCTCTTGGACTAAATGCTCTAACCAGGAACCGCCCTGTGTTTTCTGGCAAACATAGATTCAAGCAAATATAAACTCAGCCAGAAGCGAGTCTTGAAAATCCACTTACAGATTCTGCAGCGACAATTAGTCCAAAATTCCCATCATGTCATATAGTAGGGGTTGAAGGATGTAGGCATAATACTACTGCAGGTATACATCTATCAATACCAGTACATTAATCAGTTCATTTTTCTTACAGCTTGTATAAACTCAGACTCAAATACTACACACAGGAAAGAAGATAAATAGAGTCTCTAGATAGGAAACTTGCAACATACATCATGACATGCTATTATAAGAGTGATGCTAGCCCATCAAGTTCTCATTCTGAAGCAAGAGCAAAAGCCACCATTGATGCTCCGAAGTTTAAGATATTCCATGAGATGCTTAAACTCTTCTGTTCTTGGTGACTGATCGATTTGAACAAGGAATTTATACAATTTACCTGCCGTTTAGCCCAGAAAATTGAGCAAACATTGCAGTTCCTGAATGTTCATCAATGACCTGAACTTCAGCAGGGCTTTTGTTGTCTTCTGCGACAGAGGTGGAAATAGCACCAGGAGTAGCTACAACAGCAGGGGAGTCAGCTACAGCGGCTGATATTTTACTTTCATCCTCATCTTTCCCCTTAGAGAAAGATTCTTGGAGCTGCAAAGCATACTCCAAGTTCCACAGCACATCTCCCATAGTTGGCCTGTCAACACCATGCTCAGCCAAGCACTTCTCTGCAGCCTCAGCATACTTCTTCAATGATTCAGGATTGATGGTACCGACAAGAAGAGGGTCGATGATCTTTTCAATCAACCCCTTCCTCTTCCATTGCATCGCCCATTCAGCCAAGTTAACTTGCTCTCTTGGAAGTTGAGGGTTAAGGGCGGGCCTCGCACACAATACTTCAAGCAGCACCACGCCAAACGAGTATACGTCAGATTTATCAGTCAGTTGCTGCCTCCTGAAGTACTCAGGGTCCAAGTACCCAAAGCTTCCCTTCACTGCAGTACTTACATGACCCTGCCCCATAGGTGCATCTTTGGACAGCCCAAAATCAGCAACCTTGGCAACAAAGGAATCATCGAGCAAAATGTTTGTGGTCTTCACATCACGGTGAATGATACCTTGTGCAGTTCCCGTATGCAAGTAATGCAGTCCGCGAGCAGCTCCAATAGAGATCTCCAGCCTTTTCTTCCATGACAATGGAGGCAAATTCTTTCCATAGAGGTGGTCCCTGTAAGGTCCATTGGACATGTATTCATAAACCAGGATCATTTCATCGTTCTCGTCGCAGTAGCCAATCAATGACACCAAATGCCTATGCCTGAGCTTTGACAACATCTGAATTTCTGTCTGGAACTCTGTGATTCCCTGTTCAGATTGTGGGTTACCTCTTTTGACAGCAACTTTGGTGCCATCATCAATCGTTCCAAGATAGACATTGCCAAAACCACCAACACCAATTATTGCACTTGAATCGAAGTTATTGGTAGCCTCCTGCAACTCTGACAAAGAGAAAAACCGACCTAGACCAAGAGTTGACGAGTAAAAGTTGGTCTTGTGAGATCCCATTGAGGTTTTGCTTGTCATGAAGCTATGGTCACCAGCATGGACTGGAAGCAACCAAGAAGAAAAGCTATTCCTCTTTTGCCAATCTTGGGGTCTCTTGTGCCACTTCAACACCATTGCACCAAGGCCTATAAATGCACCAAACATCAACCCGAACCCTACGTAAGTAACTACCTTGTGTTTCTCAAGCACCTCACCATCAACCCCGAACACTCCATCCAAACTGTTAACTTTACTGCTCATTTTGAAAACCTCCAAGCCATTCAGAATAGCATTTCTCGTACCAGTTTCGTCATCCATCGGACCAACCTCGACTGCGAGTCCATTAGACATCAAGGAAGCATCCACCACAATGTCTTTGAAATACGGGACTGCCAATTCGTCTTCGATGGATGACAAATCCAAACCAGAAATAGCCTTTTTGCCATTAAGATAGACATTAAAGTAGAGATCATTGAGGGTTTTACTCACAATGTCACAAAAATGAAGCCGAACTACGTAGCTGAATGTTGCATCAGCCACAAAATTCCATGTTATGTTGAAATTTTGAATCCTTGTTTCTGAATCAGCCATTTGCTTAGCAGATGCATAAACTGTTGCTGGCGCAATAAGTGGTGAGGTTCCTGGACCGTATTTGATGGAGGAAGTAGGGACAGATGCACTTTTTGCCAAGGCTTCGTGCTTAAGGTATGGCTTATCAGGTACCCATCTCCTCGAAAGTGTGTCGTTTTCTGAGGTAATCAAAGGGCCCCCCATGTTAAGCCTGTACACTACTTCGTATCCAAAGTCGTTCAAACCAGCAAAATCGTTAACTGGGAAAAGGTTGGTGGCTTGATCAGATATCAAAATGTCAGGAGCTGAAACAACCTCAATGGCATTGATGAAAGCAGCCGAATTCTTCAGAGGTTTAAATTGGATGGAAAAGTTTGGATCGGTCATATTAATTAGATACTCCTTCAGTACAGCTTCAGTATTGTTATTTATATTGAAGTTGTGCAGGAGGGCATACTTATCTGTGTTGACAGAGAATGTTGCAGTTCGCAGATCGAATTCCGTGTTATTGATTGGAAAGAAATGCAGGCGCACCCAATGCCATCCTGCACTCTTCAATGTAAATGCGTAAGTGGCATCCTCTTTGAAAATCCTCGCAGACAGATATATAGGAGAAGGAACGTCTGCCGATGGAACAGATACTAAGATATCTTGCTTGGTTTGCAAGTATCCTTGGGCCTCATGGTCGGTCTTGAAGAGTCTTCCATCAGGAACAGAAGCCAGGCTCCTGGCTCCACAGCTGATGAGAAACTCATCAGCTGGCTTGAAGGTAATGCCACCCGCGGATACAATGCTGGGCCAAGAAAGCAAGGGTACGAGGAGAACAAGGAGGATAGCCATAGGTGTCGACAATAAGGAAGGTAGAAAAAGATTCTTTTTTGATGCTTTTAATCTCTTTTTTTCCATCTCCATCCCTCCTGTGGGTGAGGGTGGGATGGTTAGAGTTAGACAGAAAGAAGGATATCAAAAAGGAAGGTTTTCAATCCCCCTGTTATGGGGTTGGTTAACTTCATTTCTTCTTCTTTTTCTTGATTATAAGTGGAGGGGAAGAATTGACAGGTGAGATGGCCTTTGCTTTGCCAATATTGGGGCAATGTTTATGGTGAGGAGATTTTTGTATTGCAAAAATTAGTTGGTTTTACCTCCTATTTTTGTAACACAATGATCATAAATAGCTAATCTTATCTGAAATGGTCAAACTCCATTCTTGCCTCTCTTCCTCTCTACATTTCAAAAATTTTATACAATTCTGTTTTGGAAACCATAGGTTTAATTCTGCTGGTTCTGCCTTCAGACACCAGTAACTTGCAACTTAGCAGGTCCCCTCGAGTCAATTATTTTTTTATCATAACGATGTTGATTCATTCGTTTTTTTTTAAAAAAGAAATCCCTTTTAGACTAGTTTGGCTGGGAGCGAGAGATCGAGATAAGCAATGAAACTCACTTGGGGCACGTCCTCAGCGGACTGTGCGGTAATGAATTGCCATAGCAAGATCTTAGAAAGATGGCAAAAGGAATCCAATTCAAACCAATCGGAAGATAGAATTAAGGGAATGTCAATTAGCAACCCTCAAATAATATAGTAAAATGCCCTTTTTCTTGGTTGCCCAATCAGTGTAGCTACATGGTTTCCAGCTTAAAGAAAGGAGGAAGCCTTTGAGTTTTCTTGGCCTACGCATTCTATTCACATGAGGAAGTTCTCATTCTTTTTCTTGAGAATCAGTTGTGTTTAGTCAGGGCATTTTCTTCTTCTGTTTTTGTTAAAATTAAAATCCAGCTGGGGTTAGACTTCATGAATTCCCCCTATCAACCCACCAGACTTTTGATTTCAATAATTATGATTTTATCCGTAAATGCTTATCCATGGTATTAACAAACATGAGGATCCCCGCCCCTCTAAAAAAGAAAATTTATGGTTAAAGGACCTAATTAAGATTATATTAATAATTAGAAGGCTAGACTTTACCTATAAATAAAAAGGAGAAGAAACAAAGAAGTCGATTGCTTTAGCTTTTTTTCTTGAAAAACAAGTGAGAGCTAATTTATGAAAGAAAGGCAAACCTCAGTCTCTCTGTGATTCAAACAGGAAAAGAAAACAAAGAATGTCGAGCGAAGTAGAGGAGGCGGCTCGACGCCGTACAGCGATCGCCGAGTACCGCAAGAAGCTACTGAACCATAAAGAACTCGAATCCCGAGTCCGTACAGGTCACCGCAACAAAACCCTGATTTTAATTCTAGCAGATTTAGGGATTTCTTTTTCAGAAAAAAAAGAGTTTTTTTGTCAATCTTGAATTTTTTATTTTAAAGAAATTGAGCAGATTTTTGGATCATGAGCTAGGGTTTAAGTTTGTAATTGAGTTTTGTTTCTGGGTTTTGTGTGGCAATTCCAAAGGTTAGATTTCTTCCTGTTATTATTCATTATATTTTTGGGAATTTAGATTAGGATGCTTGAAGATAAAAGTTCGAAGTGGCTTGATGTTCGGTTTTGTTAGTTTGTGTTTAGTAATGTAACTTTAGGAGATTGAGTGTGGGTTTTGTTCAAGCTAAACATGACTGAATGAAATGCTGCGATGTTTTTGTTCTAGCTCAACTAGTGAATTTGACATGGTTTCTGGCTGATAGATTAAATGACTGGATTAAGTTGAATTACTAGGAAATGGACTGAGGTTTGTTTGGGTTTGAGATGTAAATGTTCACTACTTATTAGTTAAATCACATTAAAGGAAGAGGGAATACCAATTCTTTGTTTTATTTTTCTAATCCTGTGGTCTTGTTAACAAAGATACCATTTTGGGGATAAAATGTTAGGGAAGGAAATTAATACTTAGAAGTTAGAAGTTTGTTTTTTTGGTAGAAAAATTTCCCATGTTTATATTTTCGGTAAATATTGTTTTGTCTTTGGAGTCTTGTGCTATTGCTTTTGTCTGTCGTGTTAGGAACTGACATGTTTTGTAATTGGGTGGATTCAGTGAGAGAGAATTTGCGGGCTGCCAAGAAGGAATTTGCTAAAACTGAAGATGATTTGAAGTCCCTTCAGAGTGTTGGACAAATCATTGGTGAAGTTCTCAGGCCACTCGACAACGAACGCTGTAATAATCTCTACTTTTCCACATAAAAAGTAATTGGGAGACTGTTGGGTTTTGTTCATTCTAAACAACATTAAGCCGTGCACTTTCTTTTTCTCTTTCATTCACAGAGTGCAGCTTAAATATATCAATTTTTTTATATTTAAAAATATATTCATATTTCGCTTCAGCAGCCTGCTGTTATTAATAGCTTCTTTATCATGACATTATATTTTATATTTTTTTTGTTGTTGTCCTGTTCTTGAATGCTGTCTATTGGCAGTTAGGTATATGATAGATTGGGGAACTAATAAACATTGCTGTGCTGCTTAGTGATAGCTAAAGCAAGCAGCGGACCTAGGTATGTGGTTGGTTGTCGTAGTAAAGTGGACAAAGAAAAACTAACAGCTGGAACCCGAGTTGTTCTTGATATGACTACTCTCACAATCATGCGAGCTCTTCCTCGGGAGGTAAGTATTGATGCTATAAACTATTGGATGAGATTATTAGTTGTTCAACCAGTGTTTGTGCCCTAAACTGTTGTGGAATTTTTGCAGGTTGATCCAGTTGTATATAACATGCTTCATGAGGATCCTGGTAATGTTAGCTACTCTGCTGTGGGAGGGCTCTCAGATCAGATTCGAGAGCTTAGAGAATCTATAGAACTGCCTCTCATGAATCCAGAGCTCTTTTTGAGGGTGGGAATCAAGCCTCCCAAGGTAATAACACTATTTTATGATGCTTCATCTGTTGGCCTGGAAAATTGAAAATAATAATTAGGGAGACGCTGAAATTCAACATTTTGCAGGGTGTTCTTCTTTATGGACCTCCTGGAACAGGAAAGACATTACTAGCTAGAGCCATAGCAAGCAACATAGATGCCAACTTTTTGAAGGTTAGAAATTGCTGTTTATAATTTGAATATCAGCTTCAAAATGCCCTAGTGATTGCACACTCATGTATGTGTGTTAACCAAGAAATCTGATTTTTACTTGTGGATTTAGGTTGTGTCGAGTGCCATTATTGATAAATATATTGGTGAAAGTGCAAGATTGATTAGAGAGATGTTTGGGTATGCACGTGATCATCAAGTAAGAGCTCAAATTATTATAGAATATTTTCCCTTCGGTGACAAGATTTATTTATCATAACTTAATAAGTGTTTTCTGCTTGCCAGCCATGTATTATATTTATGGATGAGATTGATGCCATTGGTGGACGTCGATTCAGTGAGGGAACAAGTGCAGACCGTGAAATCCAAAGAACACTCATGGAGTTGCTTAATCAGCTTGATGGATTTGACCAGCTTGGGAAGGTAGCTTAATTTTGTTTTCATCCAACCAATCCTATACCTCAATTTGTATGTATGACTAGTTTTGACATGGAGTACTTGTTTTACTAGAAACTTGTTGACTCTGAGTTGTGTTTCCAGGTTAAAATGATCATGGCAACAAACAGACCTGATGTTCTGGACCCTGCACTTCTTCGACCAGGCCGTCTAGACAGGAAGATTGAAATTCCATTGCCAAATGAGCAGTCAAGAATGGAAATCCTTAAAATCCATGCTGCTGGAATTGCCAAACATGGTGATATTGACTATGAAGCGGTTGTGAAGCTTGCTGAGGTGAGCCCTAGATGCTTCTATCTGTACAAATTGTTAGTATCTTTTACCAGACTATTAAATCAAGTGTCTCTGTTGCAGGGGTTCAATGGTGCTGATCTTAGAAATGTTTGCACTGAAGCTGGGATGTCTGCAATCCGTGCAGAACGTGATTACGTCATCCATGAGGATTTCATGAAGGTAAGATTTTCAGAAATTTTTATGCATGTTAGGTCTGTTTGCTTATGAACTCTTCAATCTTCAATCCTTTACTTGTCAGACAGTTTTGTTTTCTTTGAGAGAGCACATCTTTTTTCCTGCCCATTTACTAAGAGAATCATTAGCAAAATAGACCACATTTCTGCTGTGCAAGCAATGAAAATTGAAAACCCTTTATTTTCAAGTCATCTTACCGTGACAATGGACATCTAGACATTTTCTCTCGTTGTGTATATTTGTATGGTTTGACATGCTATGGCTTTCTGCCATTTCAGGCTGTCCGGAAATTAAATGAGGCCAAGAAGCTTGAATCTAGTGCTCACTACAATGCTGACTTTGGAAAGGATTGAAACCCTGTTTATCATGCTTGATTTTTCCGATAGCATGTCAGGCAACTCAGACCCTGAATGAAATGGAGGGGTTCAGATCTTGTACCGTTTGTTGTTCCTGTCAGTGGAATCGCTGCTTGTCTATTTCACAAAAACAATATTGTGTCAGCAAGGAGATATGCCATTCTATTATGGTTTCAGTCTTGGCAAGCAACGTTGTTCTTTTGGAGCTGTCACTTGTTGACTGTAATGCGCTAGTAAGCGAATTGCAGCGTTTACATTTAATTTATATAGCTGTTTTTTTTCCCGGTTTAGTTGAATCATTTTCTACTCAACTGAAATGCTTATATTTGATCGTTATATCCCTCTGCCAATCAACTGGTGAGCAATTCAAGCATCTCAATTTACCCTGAATAGCACTGTTATGCTTTCACTCTACTTTCAATAAGTCTTTATAGCTAATGTGTCGAGGAGGTTTGACATGAACACAAATTGATTGATCAATTACTCAGATAGACAGAAAAGTAGATTTATTATTGATGAGATGTAAATAAAACTAGTTCACTTGTACTAGTCGAATTAGCTCCCCAAGGGGGTCTGTTTCTAAAATAGTAAATATTTGAACCACAAGAGCAGACATTGTTACATTGGAGGTAAGAATCGGGTGCAAATCTTCAATGCCATTGTAATGCGTCTAGAGCTTGTTGGTGAATTTGTTCATCTCCAGCCGCCACTACATTGAAACCTGAAAAATGAAAGAGGTGAGGACCAGCATGATGCCTGCTTTCAAGGCTAAGTTCAAACTCTAACATGGATAAGATGAATCGTGTGTCGCAAATAAAGGTAAATCAGAATAAAGAGAACTTGATATAAACTAGAATACTTGTTGCACGAGAATCTGGAGAAGCCTCCCAGATGAGGTGGTGTCCTTTCCAGTCTGTTATAATGCCTCCAGCTCCCTCTATCACAGGTATCAGGGCAAGGAAATCGTAGGGCTGATAACAAGAGCAATATGATTGAATTATATATTGACAATAAAGTTTGTTCAGCAAGAGCTTTATGGGGTATGAGAATGAAAGCAACAAGGTTAGTTTTACTGTTGGGAAAAATTAGGCAAGCACTTCAAAAGAGGCACAAAAATGCAAATGCAAGGCCCTTTTACGTCTACAGAATTCATCGCACGATGCTATAAACTCCATTTCTTTTGAACTATTCATTTCTTGGAAAAGGCTAGCCACCAAATTTGAAGTAAAAAGACTTGTTCTAATTACAGCAATTTGAAGTGCTAGAAACAGTCCCTTATCTTCCATAGTGCAGAGTTATACACGTCAAGGATACATCAGTTCGATCAACATTGTAGATAGAAGCACAAGTTACCTTGAGACCAGACTCGATAACGAGGTCTACATATCCAGAAGCCAAAAGAGCATAAGCATAACAGTCACAGCCATATAATGGCACTTTCACCTGCAAACAACAAGAACATGAAACAAGAGGGAGAAAGGGATCAAAACACTCAAGAAAAAGTGCAATTCAATTGTTCACTCAGAAAACATTGAGGTGAGGTCCACGGACAAATATCAGTTGCAAATTGACAAGTCTTTACATAATCTATCAAGTGATGCAGGTTGATAAAATCCCCAACTTACATACTGGTGCCAGAAAAATATACCATGAAACAGAGAACAAGGAAGACGAAAAGAAAGAGAAGTAAGGAAATTTCCCAGCATCAGACATGAATTGATATTGTCATCTCTAATGATATTGTGAAATAATACCATAGTTGCGTGATTGAGGCAGATTTGTAGTTCAAATCTTATCATTTTAAAGAGATCACATTGTTCATTTATTACTTGTTTCTATTCCATTTCTGTTGGCATTGTAATGGCATTAAACCGTATCAGGTAAGCCTCTTTATCTTGAACAGATCACACAAACCTTGGTTCTAACACGAGCAAAAGCTTCTACAGCATCCCCACTGAACAGATGTGGGCTAGTGGTATACCTGCATAAAGAAAGAAGGAGTTGACAGCTATAAGCTACTCGCATGATATGAATATGGAGAGTTAACTATGTCACAAGAGATGCAATTACTTTAATGGAATCACAAGTTCTACACTGTTTATCTTAGAAAAGGATAACAATATGAGAGAACATACAAATATGCTTGTGACAGTTTGGCACAAGCCCGTGTAGATATTTCCTCTCCATTCAATGTCGTTCTCCTTCCATTTAAGCCAATCCATCTTTCCCTTAGTACAGGCTGATCAATTATGCCAAGAATCTGCAAGGACATTTTCAGCATTTTAAGAAGAACATTCACTTCACACACATTGTAACAAGCTTATTAGCACTAAATGAAACCATTTCTCTTTTATACTGGCAAAAAAAAGAATGCAATTCTTACCGGTTTACCCTTATATAGCAAAGCAATGAGCGTACCAAACAAAGGTTTACCTAAAATGATCAAACAGATCAAATTACAAGTTAAAAAATTTCAAAGCTCAACACTGACTGCATTAACATTACAGGAACAGTAGCAAAAGGCATACCAGTAATAAAACTCTTGGTCCCATCTATCGGATCCAAAACCCAAACGAAATCTGAAAACTCCTCTTTACACCTCCACCCATTCTCCTCGCCGAAACTACAATTAAAACAGCAAGAAACCCATAATGCAGGTTCAAAAACATTAACCATCACATCTCACAAGAGCAACAAGTTCCCTATTTAACAATAACCCATCAGCATTTCGTTTCTCTTCTTTACTTTACGCAGTGACCAAGCAAAAACTTCTGCAAGAAAAATAAATAAAGCCACAGTATGCATTCAATTAAACTCACATTGCATGAGAAGGAAAATTCTCTAGTATAATTGAAATCATAGCTTCCTCCGCTGCCTTATCAGCTATAGTAACAGGACCTGTAACAAAATTAATTAACCACCAAAACACTGAAATATCTCAAACTTAGTCAAAAGATGAAAATGAATTACTTACTCAAATCCTCTTTGTCAAGAATTTCAAATTTCTTTCTAAAATACTTTCTAATCACTTCACCAGAGGCATCAGCAAGCTTGTTGGCTACATCAGAGAAGCCATCAATGTCTGCTTCAGTGAGGTCTAATTGGAGAGGGTTGGATTGATTAGAATTCGAAGTCATGGCGGAATTCAAGTGGGTTTTGATTTTTAGTTCAGGAAAGGAGAGATTGGTTGTGTTTGGCGAGAAGTGAAGGAAAGAGTGAGGATTGGAGCGAGAAAGAGGAGAAAAGGTAAAGGCTTTTTTGGGATTTTGAGAGAGGAGATGGAATTGTAATCGATGAGAAAGCATTGCGAGTGTGTATTTATATAGGCGGGAAAACTCTGAGAGAAGAAGAACAGTGGTGACTTCTGTTGTGATTTGCTTGTGAATGGAGGGGGACTGTTTTTTGCTTTTTTGAGGTTTTTCAGTTGGAGTGGAAGCTAGTGCTGACAAGTGACGAGGGACTTCAAATTCACCACAGCTAGGGTGTCTTCATGGGCTTTTAAAATAAAAATTCTTAATTTATCTCATATTATTAAACCCGGTTTACAAGTTGGTAAGTTTACCTGCCGTTGTTTCGAGTTTTTTTTTTTTTTTAAGAAAACAATAATATTGAGCTAATTCTTTTTAAAATCAAATCAAATTAACCCTTTATATTTTGACCAATCAAATCAACTAAGCTATATTAAATCAATTTTTATCTAATTTAATTTAAAATCTAGTTTAATTTAAAAATCTTGATAGATCATTGCTTAGTCATTATATTATAACAGGTTTAATAACACTAATATGCCTTTATATATATATATATAAAATCTAGCCTTTCGTTTCGTTTGATGGCAGGAGCAATGAATCTTTTCTTATTTTTTCATTAAAAAAAACCAAGCAATCAATCACCAATCACCATGATTAATAATCTATTCTTGTTTGGTTTTTTTTTTTTTTTTTTTGCATTGTTCTAAATAGAAGTTGGATAAATTTTAAATTTTTTATTTTAAATTATTTTTTTTATTTTCTGATTATTTGATATTTTGATATAAAAATAATTTTTAAAAATTAATAAATATTATTTTAATATATTTATAAATAAAAAATACTTTAAAAAATAATAATTATTACATTTCCAAACACTCAGGACAAAACTTGAAAATTAAATTATTTCTATTTTCTCATGTGAATAAGAATAATTTCATCAATAAGCATTATAATTACATCACATGTAACTAGAATAGG
>Ga0325411_1002683_pt1 | contig 20125 bp, 8 predicted proteins | sample PopdelMetagenome_13_FD_206181 | JGI IMG/M metagenome (GOLD analysis project Ga0325411, IMG submission 206181) | Populus deltoides microbial communities from Bellville, Georgia, United States - Xylem-PdIQD-R4 | ecosystem: Host-associated > Plants > Phyllosphere > Stem > Wood/Secondary xylem...
TTCTTGACCTGCCACTTCAATTTTTTTTTTTTAAAAAGAGAGATAATATAAACTTACACTAAAGAAAGTAATGTACACCTGTATCAAAATTAAACCCACCATCCCTTTTCATATTTCCAATCAAAATGAAAAAAATTCGCAAAAAAAAAAAAGAAGTTCATTTACATATTAAATTAAACGTGGCTCAAGAAATAAAGTACCTCAAAGCACCAAAAAGGAACGAACTTGATTGCAATTTCCACAGGGGAGATAGAAATGAAGAATGAAATGGAATTGCTGCCCAGAAAAAAAGAAAAGCTAGGGCATAAGATTCAATGAGATGAGAATATATAGAGGATATACTTGTAACAAGATGAAAAGTTTATGGGTAGTTTTGTCCGAAAAAATTCATTAAACAGAAAAAAGGAGAAGCGAGTTTCATGATGATATGTGGAAAATTTGGAAAACCTCATTTCGCTCCGCTCCCCTGTCCAAAAATCCCTCATTCCAGCCACTAACCCCTACTGGTTTATTTCTGGGGAATTTTAAATTTTTGCAGGGTACGGGCTCCTAGCCCCTGTTCTGCCACTGTAGTTACGTTCCAGAGTTCCATATGATATGTGGGCTTTTATAAGCAGTGTTCGAATTCTAGGCTGCTGTCATATCTATCTTGCAACCTCCTCTATTTTTCATAAGCGGTCTCCTCCTTTTGCTTTTGCTGCTTCCATAAAAAACAATACAAACAACAACATGAGCTCTTCCTTTTCTCATTCCAATAGAGGGTACGTTTCTTATTCTGCTCACCTGATATAATTTCCCCTTTTCACTTGGTTTTGTTTGATTTTCTTCTGAAATACAAAATTGGGTATTGGTGGCAGAGGAAGAGGTTTGGAGATGCAAAACGATAGAGAAGGGTCTAGAGGCCGAGGCCGCGGCAGAGGGGGATCTAGTAAGGATAAAATTGATGCACTTGGCAGATTACTGTAAGCACAACCTTGAACATTACACTTTTTTTTTTGTAGTTATATTTTGAATTTTTGTTGAGATTATTAATTTTTAGTGGAAGCATATTATGAATGATGTGAAACAATTTTCTTGATTTTGTGTCTAATTTGTCACGTAATAATATAAATGATATCTAGGTGATAACTTAAGCTTTTGTGCTTATATTGTTTTTTGACATATTATTAGTGACTTGTTAACCAACTGTAACAGTTTTGAATCTCATTATGTCATTATAATTAATAAAACTAAGCATAAATTAGTATAAATTAGTGTTAACGAATCATATAAATCATATCTTAAGATCTTTTTTAACGATTTAAGTTTTTAGGTTAAAATGAGTTTTTTATATAATTGAACATTTTCAGGACACGGATCTTGCGTCATAAGGCTTCAGAGTTGAACTTGAATATGCGGAGTGATGGGTTTGTCAAAGTTGAGGATTTACTAAGGCTCAATATGAAAACATTTGCTAATGTTCCGTTAAGATCACATACTGATGATGATGTTAAAGAGGTTGGTTCAGTAAATACTTTTCTTGACATACATTTGCATCTTTGTTCCTGTTAGGCAAATGATTTTCTTGGTACTATTTGATCGAGCATTGATTTCTCTAGGAAAACAATGTGGGGTGAGGGAGAATATAGCTCGCGTATTGTATCATTTTTTTCCTGCATTGATAGAAAACTTACTTTGATGTTTCAAAGAGTGTCTGACAGAGATTGACGAATGATTGCCAAGGATGTTTGTAAATTTGTAGGACATGACTTATAACTTTATTTTCCTTCTTAGACTTGGTTTCTTACCATACTTCTTTTGGAACACAAATTTTCCAACCATAAAAGCACCATTAAATAGTAAGTTGTGATGTTTGGGGCCATGTTTATTTACTTTCTTACTCCCATAATGTTGATGGCTGCTGTATGTCTATGTACAAGGTAAGAACAGTTATGATGGATAAAAGATACATGTATTTATATTCTAGTTCACCAGATTCTTATCTGGCTGTTAATGAAATATGATTTTTACAATTGCTAAATTTATAACAGAAGGTTTGGCTTCTCTGTAAAACTTACCCAACACCTGGAGCTCATATTATTGAAACTTGTTGTCACTCCGCACAATGAAGTTCTATACCTTTATTTAATTTTGTTTTTGAATAAACTGCCTAGAGATAACATCTTTTGTTATTGCAAATTCAGGCTGTTAGAAAAGATAATAAGCAGCGACTTAGCCTCCTGGAAGAAGGTGGGGAGCTTCTGATACGTGCTAACCAAGGCCACTCGATAAAGGTGATAGATATTTACTGTGAAACAGCAATCTATTCATCCCAGTAGGTTATCTTTGTGATTACGAGCAAAACTTGGACATTCAACTGTGTCTTAAGAGTGAGATTTTGCAATAATAACATTACAAAATTGGTTCTCATGCTTTTGCTGCCCCAGCATGTTTGATAATTCTTGATATATTTATGCCTTTATTGATTGCTTAGGGCACTAGTAGCAAAGCAAAACAATTAGCTTAACTAATCTGGAAAATATCTGAAAATCAATCTGGATGAAAATTTTAATCCTGTCAAGTTAGAACCTTGGATGTATTTGTAATATTCACTTTAGGATTAAAGAAACAGAAAATGAGAAGATTTTATGCTGTTTATGAAATTTATGTTTACTTTCAAATTTTATGCTTTGTTAACTTTGACATATATGTTCCTCATACTTGTGACCATCAAACTGTTTGTTACAGAACTACACAGGTCTCACTATTTTTCTTTGTACCACTTGAATTTATGTTAAAAGTAGTTTACGTCTCAGTTCTCTGTATACTAGGGTGTTGTGTCATTCATTATGATGTTTTCTCAAAAGAAGAAAGATGTGCATTAGTTTAGTCTGAACGGGTTTCTTATGCATGTGCAGACAGTTGAATCTGAAAGTCTGTTAAAAGCAATTCTTTCGCCCGAGGAAATTACAGGTAAAAGTTACTACTATGCTATATTTCCATCCTCTCAAATAGGACTTTTCTATTTTCCCTCTTATTTTAGGTTGTTATTTGGTTCATTATCTCCTTCCCTACTGCAGTGTGTGTACATGGGACCTATAAGAAGAATCTGGACTCAATTTTGGAATCTGGTTTAAAGAGAATGCAAAGATTGCATGTTCACTTCTCCAGTGGTTTGCCAACAGATGTTGAAGTGATTAGTGGTAAGATACATAAGGAAACTTGCTTTTAAGTTGTTCTTTTGACATTCATGGCTTCATGTTCTAGAGATATCATGCGATCATTGTCTTTTAAGATTTGAAGGAAGAGTCAAAATGTAGAGTGCAGGTTTTTTTTCCGTAGGTTGGGGGGTGGGGGACAATAGAGTCTGCCTATCTGTTTAGTATGAACTCTTCCCAAAATAGCAAGCCTTTACCAAAATTTTGTGGATCTGAATTTTACTGGCCAGCATCTACATGACTAAAAAGGAAAATTGCCCATGGTAACGAATGGCAGGTCATTTCAATAGAATTTACTTGAGTGCTCCAATGTTTACAAGAACACCCTTTTGTAGCCCTAATTTGAAAGAAAGCCAGTGATGGAAGAAGGGAGGGAGTGCTTTAGTTGCTAGCTGGGAGTATCTTTTGTTGGTGCCTTTTGCAATTGTTTCTCAAATCTGAACCTTGATTAGCTCATGTTCAATGAAGCAAGGCTATCTAATTGATAAATCACTTAGCATACTTTTTAAGATTGTTGATGGCTTTGTGTGATATACTTGACTTTTCATCTTTCAGGTATGAGACGGGATGTTAATGTTTTGATATTTCTTGATGTCAGAAAAGCACTTGAAGGTATAAACATCAACACCTCTGATCTTTTCAACCAGATAACAAGTTAGATAAAATATGTATACATGTTGAGTAAAAAATTTAGTATAATGGCGGACAAGCATGGGTGATAACTGATTCCTTGTTCTGTGTTTGCAATTATGTTTGATTTCAGAGGGGATGAAGCTTTACATTTCAGACAATAGGGTGATTTTGACAGAAGGTTTTGACGGCACCATACCTGTCAAGTATTTTGAAAGAATAGAATCCTGGCCTGATAGACGGCCTATACCCTTCCAGACGACCTAAATTTGATTGTAGGTGGTCCTCCTTTCGACTCATAAGATGGTAGTTTACATTTGATAAGACTTAGTTCTTCAGCTGTCATGACATGCAAACTTGGCACATATTCAGCTGATGCTATTGTAAGTTAGTATGTTGTAAGGAAGGTGATGAAAAAAACCAAGTTGAAGCTTTCGCCCAACAGCGTTCTTGTCTCCATAGTAACTGAGGTACCACCGCACGAATTTCTTCAACCCTGTCTGCAGATCCGTGGCAGGCTTGTATCCAAATTCCTTCTGAGCATAACTAATATTTGCGTGTATATGGAACATCCCCGTTGTGTGGCAACTTCATAACATTCCTTTTAGCCTCAACCTTCAAAAGCCTTTCCAAAATACTAACAAGATCAGTAACTGGCACAGGGATTTATTCCCCAAATTGAAAACCCTCAACTGTGCCGGCCCTTTCTTCTTCCCTCCATTCCCGGTACTCTTCTCTGCTGTATCCAACGAACCCAAACAACCCTTCACAATATCATCGATGTAGGTAAAATCCCTTCATAATATTCCTTGCATGATTTGTTTATAATATAAATTTAAAGAAAGAAAAGATTAATGGAGTGATCAAGTCCTGTGGTGAAAAGATTACATGGCCTGGGCATGATTGATAAATAGAGTAAGATAGTAGTGATGAAATAATCGAGAAAACTTTACCTGTCTCTTTTCGTAGTTATACTTACGCTCACCTATAGCAGGTAAGAAAGTCAACATCATGGAACCACGTCAGTCAACTCTAAGATTCCCAGACTGTTAAGAAAGAAGAAAGATGAGGAGCAACTCTGTTTGAGGTGGACAGAAGTATACAAGCAACAAAAAGTTATACCTCCACCGAACTTGGAGAGAGTTGGAAGAACAGGTTCAACAGAGAGCGCAGGTTTGCCCTTGAAAATACAATATCGAGCAAATATGCGATCTGCAAAATTCCAGTTTTAGTTACATAACAAGACATAATATCCAAAGTTGCAAGACACCTAGAAAACCATTTGTATGGATGCCTTGGTACCATGACCAGCAGAACTCTGCCTGCCAGTAGAAGAGACAGCCTGGAAAGTTAAAGCATGCATGCAATGCTAAACCATCTCTAACATTACTACGTTTCCCAAGTGCATTCCTGTTTAGACAGTAATAATCAGAAGCAAGTCCAGAAAACCAATAGAATGAATAATGCAAAGGAATCAAAGAGTTTGAAACAACTTCAGAAACACCATCGGGTTTATGTATCACTTCAGACAACCTAGTATGTTTAAAGGGTATTCAGCTAAAATCAAATTGAATAAAATATACAATAAAGAAACAAAAAAACTAAACACTTCAAAAGTTAGAAACAACTTCTATTTACTGAACAACATTATAAGAAATTAGCTACCAGCGAGGGAGTGGTAAAAGAAAATTAACACAAGAAGATTGGAAACCCTTTTAGACACATGTTGTACTTTCAGCGGGTAAGCGATCAATATGTTTATAAATCCTCTTTATCCAGAAAATAACACTAGGATTACATAAATGGAGTAAAGAAACTCCAAAACCACAAGGAGAGGCTGGGAGGGGAACCTTCTAAAAGCACAATTTTAGCCAACATTCAGATGCAGAAGTTTCAAGGCTTCCAATAAATATAAAGATTCTTCAGCCAACTTTTTAGTAGCACATCCCTTTGCTAGTTAAAAAGGAGGAAGAGATGAAGATGGGAAGTTTCGATAGGGAAGAAGGAGGAAGAAAGCAACTTCATAACCAAATTCCTCTTACAACCATATATCAACATATCACACGAACACCAAGCACATATGAACAAAAACACTTCAAAGATTTTCTTAGCTTGAATTTGATATGAATACTAAAACAAAGGTTAAGGTCCTAATCAAGATATATCTTGACCATGTGTTGTATGATAGCTTTCCCCCTTTCTGGATAAAGAAAAAATCTACACACAGATTAAGGCACCCCCTAAATAAGGCGCATGAATTCAGGGATCAAATTCGGTTGAAAATAAGGGTGAAATTAAAAAAAGTAGAAGTTTGAAGGTCAATTGAGAATATAATTGAAAATATTCGAGATCAAAGATCAAGTTGAAAAACGAGCTAAATCAGAGGGTCTCTCTAAAATTTTGTAGGGGTAAAATTGAATTAATTCTCAAATCAAAATTCAATTGAGGACCTAATTGAACAAATTCAAAGAGATTGAAATAAAAAACGGATCTATGACCTAATTTAGTTTAGGATGGCCAAAACAACATTGTTTCATTTAAATAAAATAACATGTTTTGGTTTAAAACAGCATCGTTTTGTTCAACGCCTAGTAAAAAAAAATAAAGCCAGATGACGCGTCTTCTGGCACTATTCATTGTCTTTTTTTTTTTTTGTCTTGTAAAAGCTGATTAAGAGACCTTTTATGCAGAGCCTTTTAATGTACCAATGCCTTAGGTAAGACACAAATGCACCCTCTAGTAGCCCTGATTTTGTACTACATCGTTAGCCCTATTCCCATCAATTTTCCATCCATCAAACCGCTAAAAAATTGACCCAAAGTTGTTGATTGGCTAGCCTTAACAACCTGGTTTGATGCTTGGAAGGGACCCCGAACACCTCTTTCATCCTTTATAAATAGGGGTGAAATTCAAGTGAAGAAAGAGAGAAAAACTAAAAGAAAAGAGAGGAGAAAAACTAGAAAAAAAAGAGAAAAAAAAGATAAAATCAACCACCATCTTGCACACAAACTAGAAGAAGACTAAAAAAACAAACATCTTTCCTTTGTAATGAAATAAAACCAACCCTTCATGCACTATTAACCATCAACAACTAACTCCACTGTTTCTTTTTTCTTCATTCTCTAGTAGCCACCATGAGCCACCAACAATGGAAGCACCGCCACTACCAAGCTCCTTCCCATGCCATGTAAGCTTCTTCTCTTCATGCCTTTCCATGTAAATCATGCTTGGATAATTGTATTATGGCTAGAAAAACCAACTTGCAACATGTATAACAGTGGTAAAGAAATGGAGGTTGGACCTCTTGCCTTAGCCTAGCCCATGTGGGTGGGCTGAATTTTATAAAAAATTCCTTTGGGTCATCTGTCAGCCTGAATAAAATTAGGTTGGGCTGGGTCTAAGACCAACTTGTATACGTGGGCTCGAGTATTGGGTCCACTAAGCCCAGCCCATATGGATGGGCTAAGACCAACCCATATTTATAGGTGTGTTTCACATGCCTTATTTTTTCCAACAGAAAACTATTTTTTTTTAGGTGGGTTTACCAAACATGACCTTAAAATATTTTTCATGCCTCTAGTTTTAGGATATGAGCTTGTTTGGAAAATACGCCCTACCGCCTCCTAAAAAAAAATGAATTATGAAAAATATCTGAAAAATAAAAAACAAAAAAACACGAATTATAACCAAATGAAATAAATAAATGATAAAAGACTTATGGTAACATATAGTATAATAAAATTTAAAATGCCTTGTTTTAAAGTCAATGAAAACAGGGTTTACGATCATGTAAAATTTACTCGAAAATATGAAAGGTATAAAAATGGGACATATAGGAAATTAACCAAATTGTGATGTGTGTGTGTGTGTGTGTGTGTGTGTGTGTGTGTATGTATGGGATGCTTGGCCGATCAAAACTATAAAGGAGAAAAGGAAAGAACTCTAGAAAATTCTTAGGAGACTTGGGAAAAAAACTTAGGAAAAAATGGAAATTAAAGAGAAAATTTTATAGATTAGTAAGAATTAAGTGTGTTAAACACCAAAATAAGAGGAAAATAAGTGTGGGGAGGTAAAAAAAAGGGAAAAAAGGGATAACAAAGGAAGGAGCAAAGAAAGGGAATTCTAGAAATTCATTTAGAGCACATTTAAGGCTTATACAAGTACTTTGTAAGGTATTCTCTTTTGATTTTAACAAGTTTACATGAGAATTAGATGATTTGAGTTGAAATTTTCAAGTTGTATTTGGTGTTTGTTATGGATGAATTGGGTTTCTTGAAAAATTAGTTTCAATTAGTATTATTGATTTGTATTTAGTTTTCATACTAGTGAAATTATAGAAAAATCTGACAAAACTTATTGTTGTGTTTTATGGTGTATGGCCGACCATGGAAGAAGAAATTTAGGGGTGGATTAAAATAATTTGTTTTTGAATGTGTACATGTGTAAATCAAGGAAAAAATAAAAAAAAGGAATTATGGTGATTGAAAGAGAGAAGGAGCCTACCATGGTAAGTGAAAAATAGAAAACATTTGATATAAATTTGTAGTGAGGAAATTGTGAGTGAATGAAATAGTTTACAAAATGTGATTAAGAGAAAATAACCTTATTGTTGCTAATGAAAAATATAGGTTAAAAGGAAAAAGAATTGAAAACTTACTTAAGTAAGTATATGAATTTCTCCACGTAGAGAACAAAAAGAATACAAATATCTTCTTTACTTACAAAAAATAAATTTTTTATCTTCTTGATTTTTATGCTTATCACTTGAGCATTCAAAATTCAAATACTAACTTAAGCATAAGAATATCCCTTATTCCACTAAGAACTTGTTTTGTAGATACAACTCAAGCTCATAACTCAGCCAGAAAGTCCACTTATATGTAAAGTTTTTCTATGAATTTATTAGTGATGTCGTTTGTGGGAGTCAAAACAAAAAAATCTTTTCATTCCCTTTCAACTTTTATAAAAAAAATTTCATGGCTAACGAGACTCTAGTATATGAGATAGTAACTGATCTCCCTATAAAGACTTGAGTTCTCCTAGGTATTCAACAACTCTTCTAATAGGTGCAAGTACTTAACAACATTGTTCTAGTCATAAAAAAAAAAAAAAACTTCACTCTCTTTAGTACAACTAATAGAAAATTGAACCCACATCACTAGATGCACATAACTCTAGTTTCAGGAAGAAAATAGCAAAACAATATAACTAATAGGCGTCATACTCCAACTCTTCAAATTAGCCAATTTTCCCTAGCAAATCCAAGCCATAAATATAGCCATTTCCATCAATATTTTTTTGAGTTTTGGTCTTCTCGTTCATATGCTCCCCATAAAAAAAAAACCTAAGTAAGACATGCACGAGATTGCACCAACATTAACTCATGCACACCATTCCCACCAAGTGAAAGAGTCTCTACTTTGTCATGGAGTGCTACACACTCACTTTACTAAGGATTATATCATTTCTAAAGCCAACTTAGACAATTATAATGGCCTAACAGACCCCGGAGAGCACATACAAAATATTATAAGCATCTTAGAGCCAATAACAATAAAAAATGACGCCATATACATAATTTTCCCTGCAACTTTTCATGGATCTACTAGGTCTTCTTGATCTCTTTATAAAGCTCATCTCTCATTTCAATACCAATATTCTTGCCAAAAAGAGCACCAAAAAGCTCTTTGCCATTAAACAATGAAATGATGAAAGCATAAGGGCATATCTCTAAAGATTCAATGAGGAAATGCTAACCATGTAGAATTTGCTTGAGCCCATCACCATCGAAGCCCTGATCAATGAAGTTTACAACTATTTTTTATAGGAGAGGTTATACATAGTTCTTGACAAAAACCTCCTTAGCATCAAACACACAATGAAAAATTACATCAGGATAGAAGAAGCTAGCGTGACCTGACAAAGGCATCAGAAGAAGCTAGTGTGACCAGATAAAGGTACCCACATTTCCATACATAAGAAGAGTCTCTATCATGCCATTAATATCCAACGAGATCATCCAAAAGAAGTACAAGGGCACACTCATGATCGCCTGACATTCCACAAGCTCGTAACTATACCTCTTATAATACCATTTGCTATGGAGTTGGTTGCTATAAATAGAAAAAACCTTTTGTAATACCTACTTCCAATGAAAAGTGGTTCAAACACAAGGAACCCCAACAAATTCTATCTCATTCATCATAATCATAGAAACGATACATAAAAGTGTTATGCACTCACAAAAGAGATAGAAAGACTAATCTCTAAAAAAGGAACTTTAAAAAACTTATGAAAGAAGATGATATGAGCTTTGCGATCACGTTGTCACGCAACCCACAATGAAGATGATAATTTCCCCTAGAAGTTGAATAATCAAGTTTGGTTGAATCTTAACCCAGAGTTAACCTGTAACTAAGAACCACAAGTAATATTGAATGATTATAAAAGATGATACAAGGTCAATTATACCTTGATAAGTCGGATTTACTTTTTGTCCCAGCAAAAAAGAAGAAGTTTGCTTAAGAAAAACTCAATTTTATTAATATCTAAAGGTTGCCTAAACTTGTAGCAAAACAAAACATAATATATTCCTAATATAATAACCCTAATAGTCCCATATTAGGCTGCATACTAATGGGTCTTAACTAAAAAACTCATCTAAGCATAAGCCTAATTTTGAAAATAAATCTAAACATTGATTTTGGGCTAAAACAAATCTAATAGAAATAAAAGCCTTAAAACTAAAATATAATTATCCCAAATAATAATTAAGAAAATAAATAAACCTTAAAAAAATTCAAATTAATACAAGTTATCAAAATAGCCCTAAAATCGTATCTCTTTGCATTAGATCCATTGTATTCGAATCTGAAACTTGTAGAAGAAAGAACGTCCATTTGTGTCATTCATTAATCCTTTTTCCTTGCTTGAAAGATGTTGTCTTGAATGCTAAAGTTTCTTTCCTTTTCCAACTATTATAAAAAATAAAAAGGAAAATGACTGAAATATTTCCTTTAAATAGCCTCTTATAATCTTCCTTTTGAATAAGGAAATCCTATAAAAAAAAAAGTCCCAAGCCTCCTTGCCACTACATACATTCCATAATGGATATGAAATTCTTACAAAATATAGATAATAGTTGATGCCATAAATGTCTTATTGTTTGACATGAAATCCTTGTAGAATAGGTAATCCAATAGCTGCCACACATGTTTACAAGAGCATTAAGGAATCCTTGTATTGACTGGAATCAATAATACACAAGAAAAAAATGTTTTTTTTTTAATTTTCGTATATTCCTGATAGATTTTAGTCTTGACTTCAAACATGTTCTCCTTTGTCCATATGAATTAGTAGACCTACCATATATTTCCAGGAAGGTAAGAATGTGTACTTTTCAACCCAATTTGAATCTTAGCATAATTCTTTCTATAGATCTAAATATAGTTTGAACAATAAATGAAGGTCTAGACATACATATTTGACAAGATTTGTCCAATAACTTTAACCCTCTAAAATAATACCTTCGCAAACTCTGATCGATCTAAAATTTTAACCCAATATAGAATAACATGTTTAAATAACTCAGCTCAATCTAACGATCGATTTGAAAGTAATGCTCCATAGCGTAAAACTAAATAGTAGAAAAGTTTACGTAAAATTTGAATCTAACTGTGCTTGAATCGTATAAGAAGAGATACAATATGAACAAATAGAAAACAATCCTCGTGAGGTACTACCTTATATAATGTATATCTCAAAAATTATATCTCCATCATCTTTTGATTTTTTTTTTAAAATAGCGCATCTTTATGTCTTTAAACATGAAATGTCTTATTAAAATTTCAATGGCAAATCTCAATTGATTCTCCAATTGTGTTCAAATCTCGTGACCAATTATCTTTAGATTCTTGTGACCACTTGTCTTCAAAATTTAAAAAAACAACAAGTATTTAAAGGCATGCCCATAAACGCAACATTTTTGTGCATATATAAAGGTAAACTTTTACACTTTTAGTATTTTCTCCTGTTTTTTAACAAATTAAAGTCTTCCAAACATGTACATTTACATGACTTAAGGGGTAAATGATGTGAAAAATAATAATTTTGGACTTACCCAACTGAGTATCGGTTTGGCTAAATCTTTTAGCCCGACTGAGCTACCTTTGGGCTGATTTTTTTCCAACCCAATTGAACTACCATGTAACTCTGTTAGGCCAATTTTCAAAGCCCAATGAACTCAGCTAGAGAAAATCAATTTCTAGGTGTGGTTTTTCTATGATTTCATCATATATAAAGTTTAAAAACCATATCTTTCTCAACATATTTCCCTTGACATAAAATCCCAACTGCTTGAACTGATTTTACTAGATTAGACATCACACAAAAATGTCAACTAAAGTCGTACTAAGCAATCAGATGCAAGAGCTATTTTAGAAAGAGATATTTTTAAAGTTAATTTTATTTCTTCTTATTTTATTTTTCTATTTTTTATTATGATATTTTTCTAGCCTTTTCCTTTTTGAAAGGGATATTTTTCTCTAATTTATTTATTTTTCTATTTAATATTATTAGGGTATTTAGTTTTTTTTTTATATATATAAAGGGTTGTAATAGTCTTTTGGAAAATGAGAGACATAAAGGAATAAAATTAAGTATTTTGAGAGTTTTCTCATATTTATAGTGTTCTTGGTCTTTGAGGTTTTTTGACTTGTAACAAACCCTTTATCCTTTGCTTCGTCTGCGCTATTTGATATCAGAGCCCAAGAATCATTGGTGGTTATTTTTTTTGTTGTGTGCTGTAAAACAACCATGGCTAGAAGAGGTTACAGAATATGACGTGCTTGTATAGAAGGGGATAAGGAGGTTCCCCCATCAAGAAATAATATCCAAGAACTAGTGTGTTTTGTTGTATGCTGTAGAACAACCATGATTAGAAAAGGTTATAAAATAGAATGTGCTTGTATAGAAGGAGATGGGGAGGTTCCCCCATCAAGAAACAATGTCCAAAAACTAATGTATTTTTTTTTTATCTACACCATTTGTTATCATTCGAAATCCTAATGATAGGATCTACGATGGGACGACCCGTATAAGGGGTGTTGTATTAGGGATCCATGATGAGTTGGTTGGCATAAAGGTGTCAAGAATCCACAATGGGATGACTTACACATAAAAGATGTTATTTATAAAGCGTAATTTCTGACTGAAGACTAAACTCAAGGACATGTTCTTTCCAACCCGGAGAGATTGATATAGGAGTTTTTTTTTTTTTCCAGAAAATAGATATTTTTCTTAGTTAGTTTTATTTCTTCCTATTTTATTTTCCTATTCTTTACTATAATTCTTTTCTAGTTTTTTTTTTCTAATTGAAGGGGATATTTTTCCCTAATTTATTTTTTCCTATTAAGTATTATTAGGGTTATCTAGTTTTTTTTTTTTTTCTATATAAAGAGTTGTAATTATTTTTTTAGCAAATGAGAGACATACAGAAATAAAATTAAGTATTTTAAAAACCTTTCTATATTTATAGTATTTTTTTTTTTTATCTTTAAGGGTTTTGATTTATAATAAACCTCTTATCCTTCATTCCTTATGCACCATAAAGATTTTATTCCAAAGTTTCTAAATATCACAACATACAAAGAACAAATGAGATATTGATTTAATATAATTTGAGCATATAGTACAGACATTTGAGTGGGTGGTGGATTTAGATTCAATCAAAGCAGTTTATTGGATGAGTGATCGTTCAACAAAGTCATGGAGGATGCAAATTCATTTCAACTCTATTGCGGTAAATGTTAAAGCTTCGAGGAAAGTCGGCTTCATTCACACCATAAGAGATTGTGCAATTGCTTGCCAATACAAAGCTTGGGTAGATTTGAGGATTTCATAGCCAGCTGGTTCTAATTCCATGCTCCTCTTTTAGTTTATTTTCTTTCATCCTTTTGCTTTAGCTTGCCATTTTCTTCATGGCCTCTTCTGTCTTGTTGCTGTTCTTTAATAAAGCTCATTGTTTTTCATAAAAAAACACTTGTTATGAAAACTTTTTTTATTCTCTAGTTATTATTATAAATTTGTCAGATGCTGCTTTACACGAAGTGAAAAAAATATACACTCCTTGTTATGATTAAAGAAAAGAAAAGAAAAGATTTACTTACACAAGGTTGTGCCAAAAGGTTGATCAAATCATCAATACAAGCATACAATAATGTGATTGCTCTTCGTCAAATCATGATAATTTTCAAAACCAAAAATTGAAAATTACCATGACGAAATTATGAAGAAATTCACCATGACAAAATTGTTAACGTAAAATAATTAAAGTTGCTTCTCATGCATGCGAAGAAGTACGCATAGTAGTCCAAAATTAAGACATAGAAGTAACGTCCAATCTCAACCACCATGGTTGGAGAATGAATGTTGTCCTAAGTAGCTTTCTAGTTACAATCCAAACCATAGGCTCATACATAATATAAAAAGTATTTTGGTGCATCTCCAGGTAAAAATTCCATGGAGAGAGAGAGAGAGAGGTGGAGAGAGAGAGACATGAGCAGGAAAAGAGAAAGAGTTGGAGAGAAGGGCATAGATTGGTAAAGATGACCTAAGTCCTAACCATGGTTGGTGGGTTAAAGGAGAAGAACCCATGGGAACCAAAATATCTCCCTGGGTTACATGCAGGTGCTGTGAGCTCCACATCCATTTATGGAGTTCTTAGCATGATGTAATAAGATAAAAACTAAATGCAAAATAAACAAACACTACCCCCTCCTATTGCTTACTGAAAGGGGCAAAAACTCCCAAAGTTTAGCCCCATTAAATTTACAAGAAAAAAAAAAAACTAGAGTTAATAAGATTTTCCTCCCTCGCCCAAAGGAAAGATTTTTTTTGTGTTAAAACACGTTTGAGATTAATTAAAAGTTGGTAAAAGCATTTATGTAAACATGACTGCAATGTCCTAGTTCTAAAATCCTAAAGACTAGCTAGCTAGATGTTAATGCACAAAAGAAACTGTGGGCAACCATGCCCATGATTTTGCTAAAACGGCCTCTTCAACAGGTGATTAGCCATTGTTGGAGGGATTACCCATTTAAAAATTTGCTTTGAAAATAAAGGGTTTGCTATTTTTCTTGATCAATTTACATTTTTGCAAACCATTGTAAGTTGATTAGCCTTGCCTAGGCTATGATTTGCAAAATGGTTGTTTTACTTGGCCTTTCTGGGCCTAGTGATTGAAAACTTTTTCCAACCAAGCTAATCCAATAGCTTGAGTTGGTGATTACATAAGTAATGGTTCTCTTCAAGGAACCCTTCTTTCAAAAAGATGCAATGAAAGGAGATGCATGCCTCTCCAATTCTTGGAGATGATTTTAACCCCTATGGGGGGTTTTGCGTGTCCAAAAGCCCAACAGCCAAGCATGGGCTTGTGTTAGGAAGAGAAAGAAAGAGAACCATGGTTAGGCCGAAGGTTTTCGAGGCCTCAAATGAAGCAGCTGAGGAAACACATAGAGTAGTAGTGGCTAGATTCGGACACCCTCTAGCGATGAGGAATTGGTGGAGCTTGTAGAGCCATGGTCACGCCTGTGGTACAGCAAAACACACTGCCAAAGATATTAGTACTCCTCCAAAAAGAAAAGGGCATAATTAATAAGAGGACAATAATTACTTGGACCACTTCTTGCTGTTAAAATTTTTAAAGCTATTGATCCATGGACATGTTTGTTTGAAAAATGAATCAGTGGAATTTCAAATATAAGAGGATGATTGAAAGCATAGTTTAAAACTTACCCTCCTTGGTAAAGCGGAAAGGTAAATGATACTATACATATATATCGATGAAAATCAAATTTTCCAGTCCAACATTTGGTCGAAACATTAAAGGCCAGATATATAAGAAGAAGCCATAATAAAGAGGGCAAACCTGATGGCAAGGCTGCAGTTGGGGCAAGAGACATAGGTGCACCATAATGTTGTGGATATCCTCCAGTACTTGAATTAATGGATGAATACTGAAACAGGTGGTGTGGGTACTGGACACCATAGCTCTGCCCAGAAGTGTTGCTGTAGCTGGTGGCTCCTCCAGTACTCCCTTCTCCAAATTGGAGATAGGGGTAAAAGGCTGCAGCCGCACCATTCATCATTCCACCATGCCCAGTTCCATACATAGGGTACTGGGCAGTTGCCCCTCCATACATATTATAGTAGCTCTGCACCACAAAACCCAAAATCCAAACAAGTCATTAGAGGATAAAATCCAACCAAGTCAATATTGGTAATTGTCAGAGTGTTGGGGTGTGCACAATATTTAAAATCTTGGTTTTGAGGAAATCTATGTAGCCAAGAAACAGGATTTATTGAAGTTTTAACTTGTTCCTGTCTTCTCACAATCTAACAAAAAAACCATACCGGCCCTCACAGCCGGTCCATGAAAGTGTTGCGGAGAATGGATCATATAGTACTGTCCATGTTCAAATTGACAAAGAATAACAAGACAAAGCACCATGACATCCCTTTAATTTAGCGTATTGAGCACATACAATGGAAGGGCATCATGATCTACAAATCTTAACACTATTTTCCTTCTCTAACCCAAAACGATTCTTTATATACTATAAGTCTATATATATTCACATGTTTCAAGCGAAGCATCAACAATTAAGAGCATTTTAACTATCTCTCTAGACAAAAACAATGTCTCTAAAATAAAGAGTTGCATTCGAACATCAATCAGTGAATAATATTTGTTGCACAAATTAAAGTTGTACAAAACAACTATATAATGTTGCCATGTCGACAGTTGTGGTAATAAAAGTTAAAATGGCAACATCCGCCACCAAACATGGCAGCATAGTAAGCAAAATCCAACCTAACTTTTTAAGCATCTGACTAGCTTCAATTGATGATAAAACCGGATGCATGTTTCCCTCCATCAATAATTCACATGATGACAAAAAGAAATTGTAGATATGCCTAACATATATATATCATACTTATAACGTCTTTCCATTTTGAACCTTTAAGAGGAAGGATAACAAAATAGCTGTTAAATCTTGTACTCTGACACAACGTGAAATTCTTTTGAAACAGTAAGTCATTCAAATTATTTTCAAGGAAAAACTATTTGAGCAACTAGAAAGGAAATCTTCAATATGAAGGGAAAAAAATAGTAATAATAATTGCAAGAAAAAAAGTAAAAGAGTCGTTGTCTGCTAAAAGCAAGCAAGAAGGCAAGCAAGCATGCATGCATGCTTCAAAACGCATCCTAAGATATGTAGTGTGGAAAAAGCAAACGAAAAGCAATAATTTCTACAAACCGCTGGGTATGTGTAGTCTGGCGAGTATGAAGAGTACCTGAAACAGTGTTAAAAGAAATGACAAAAGAAATAAGATTAGTGTTTGATGATTGTTAAAAAACTCAGCGAAAATTCCAAAACTTAAAAGCTGGGACTTGTGAAGAAAAAACATTATAATGCTTGCCTTTCAGCTAGCATATATTTGTTGGTATGCATGCATAAAATGATAGAATTGCAAGGGGCTAGAGACTTTTCTTTTCTTTTCTTTTTTATGAATATCTCGCACAAAGGCAAAAACATGCAATTGATCATCTTCAATCACAATGAAACACGACGCCATTAATTTTAAGCAGAAATCTTCTATTTTGGCTATATAATCCTCAGGTGAAAAATGAATAAAATGTTAAGTGTATCATGAATTAAATGTATAGAGCAAGACTTTTGAGCTTGGTTTTTGTCTATTGCAAGTGGGTGATCTGGCCTACCATAATGGTTACATTGAATTCACTACGAGCTTGTTGGTGATTTCCAACGGTATTTTAAAGATGTGAGTGTACAAATGTGCTAGCTAGCTAGCCATTATCACCATTAACATGTGTACGTACTTAGGGCTAGAAGCAAGTCGAGCAAGGTTAAGCAAGAGGAGTCGTCTTGAGAGAGGGAAGCAAGAAGAATGTGTGAATGATGACGGCAAGGAATAAATAAATGAATGGCTATCATTTCTCTTGGTTTGTACGTACCACCACTTGGGGAGAGAGGGAGGGAGGGAGGGAGGGAGGGAGGGAGGGAGAGCATATGATGAAAAGTGGCTTCATACAGATGAAGCGTGGTGCTGTCGACCACCCTAGTTTAATGGGTTGGGTGTGCATGAGGTGGCACTGCACGTGCATGTAGCATCCCAAAATAGGAGGGGGAGAGAGAGAGAGAGAGAGAGAGAGAGAGAGAGTAGCCTACCCATAAACATTATACGGTATCCCTTGTTGGATGGCATAATGAGGGAAGGACGCAGCTGAAGGAAAAGCTGTTCCCACGCCACCTCCAAACCCTGTCTGAAAAGAGCTCATCACCCTAAAGTTCCTTCCTGCTGCTCCTACCACAACACATTCAATATTATTTTTCAACTAAAATCAGCGAAAATAATCAAAGAGCTAGCACACTTTCGATCAAATCACACACACACACACACACACAAACCCTCGCATAGGAAAGAACAGAACTAATCTCCTCCATTTAGGAGGAATATTCATGCTGCATTTTGATTCGACTGTCAATGTGTTTGAAACAGAATATACAAACTAATCAGCACTGAATATCCACAAAATACTAGCTAATAATCCTTCCTCAAAGAATTAAATAATAACATTTACTGAAAATATTACAGCATATATCCTTAGACTTTAAACAGCGAAAAGTACAATATGAAAGCTCTTTTTTTTTTTTTTAGGATCTCAATTAATGTATATCGAGACAAAATCCGTATTTACCACATGAAATAATTGAATGGAAAACCAGTAAAAGTAGCTAGTATACCATGCTTTGGGGTAGAGGGTTTGGATCTCTGAACACCCAAAGATGCAAGATTACAATTAGCTCTTCTCCCATCTATCACCGGAGAAGCATCCACACAAGCCCTCATGGCTGCATCAGGTTCCCGAAAAGTTACCTAAAATAGCAACAGCACATTCTCCCAAATTAACTACCTCAAAAACAAGACAAGACATAGCATAATTCTCCACGAAATTCTTTCTTTTTTTCATGCAAAACTATGTAAGTACTGCATCTTTCTTTCGCTTCAAAGATCTCATCTCTAATTTACAACATTAAAGGAAAAGAAATAAAACAGAAACGTACAAATCCATAGCCTTTGGATCTGCCAGTGGCCTTATCAGCGATGACAACAGCCTCCAAGATCTCACCAAACTGCTCAAAATATTTCTTCATGGTCTCCTTTTGTGTTTCCCATGCCAACCCTCCAACAAATACCTTAGTATAAGTTGTGTCACCAAACTGACCTGCCAAATTTGAGGGAGTCATGATCTTTCTTCTCTCCAAATCTCTCCTCTCCTCTCCTTTTCTTTCCTGAGATCTCTTCTGAAAACCAAAGTGCCTAGTGGCTACAAAACTTTATAGTATATGTCAAAATGAGACCTAAATACGTACGTGTCTAAAACTGCGTGGAACTATTTAGGTCTAGGTTGATCTCAATGTTAGTGTGCCTAATATAACAAAGACCCACTAAAATCAAGATGGATTTTTCGAGGAGAATTTTGGTTTTGGTGATGGTGTTGATGATCAAAGAGGGACAATAAGGGTCTTTGAGATTGAAAAAGAGAGAAAATTGGGAGGGAAGAGAAAGCATAAAGGGGTCAGGAAAAAGAAGAAGAAGAAGAAAGACCGACGGGCATGAATTATATACACGGTAGCCCCCACGGCCTTTTCACTTTCTCACGCGCCATTACAACGAGTGTTTGCCACTATAAAATAATAAATCATGATTTCATCCAGGTTTGTTCGTCATGTGTGGTTTCACGTGCTGTGTTGAGTGTGGGTGTTGTTTACGCAGCATTATTATGTCTCTCATAGCTGTACTTCGTATTATTTTAAAGGAGAAGGTGGAGTGACGGATTAGTCTGCGGTTCTGGCTTTTAATTACGAGATTACCAAGCGGAAGTGGGGTGATGGGAGCAGAAGCCCTTCAGCAGAAACGGAACGGGGAAATTTTGCAAACTGAGGGAAGAGAGGGATAAAATCACGCGGGAGGTCAACAGTCAACTCTTACAAATTACTTGTCTGAAGTGGGGCGGATCACGTGGGCAGCTTGTAAATTTTTTATAATTTAAATTTACCTTTTTTTCATGGTTAATTTTAAATCATTATTTCCTTTTCTTTTTCATTTTATTTCCCCATAGATATATTTTCAAACGTGTTACAAAATCTTCCCATTAAAAAGTTTTAAATACAAATCTGTTATGAAATCATATATGTTCCGTGAATGTCTAG
>Ga0325411_1002685_pt1 | contig 20120 bp, 20 predicted proteins | sample PopdelMetagenome_13_FD_206181 | JGI IMG/M metagenome (GOLD analysis project Ga0325411, IMG submission 206181) | Populus deltoides microbial communities from Bellville, Georgia, United States - Xylem-PdIQD-R4 | ecosystem: Host-associated > Plants > Phyllosphere > Stem > Wood/Secondary xylem...
GGAGAAAGCTGACCAAGAAAGGCTGCAAAAATAGGCGAAAATCAAACTGTAATTTTTGGAGGAAATTCAAGGCCTAATTGTACCCTATTATGCCCAAGAATGGAGAAAAATGCAAATTCAAGGTCAAATTAAATTATTATTGGACGAATTTGCATAAAAATTAAGTCCAATGACATAATTACATTTTTAATAGGCCAATTTGATTTAATCATGGGCCAAATTGAATTTTAATTATGTTTAAGAATTAATTTGAATCCAATTGAAGGATTTAATTAAGTGCAAGGACTTAATTATACTTTAAATGGGTCAAATTAATTTTATTTGGGGCTTAATTGGTGAAAAATTAAGTTTGGGAGCTTAATTTGGACTTGATTGAAAAATCAGAATTTTAAGAGACCCAATTTAATTTTTACCAAGTGAATTAATTGAAATCAGGGGCCAAGCACAAAACTTGAGGGACCAATTTTGAAGCCCGAAAAACTATTTTGCCTATAAATAGCCTTCAATTTCAACTAAGAAATGGGGGGGTCAATTTTGAAAAAAAAAAAAAAAGGAAAGAAAAACCCTAAACCTATCTTTTTCACACCCCGCCGCCGCCGCCCACCAGAGAATTTTTCTCTTCTCTGCACACAACCCCCCGGTGGCCTTTATTTTGCTGACCCAGACGGTTCCACCATTTTCCTTCCCCTCTCCGCTGCTCCCCCTCTCTTTGAAACCAAACCAGAGCAGCCATTCTGCTCCCACTCCATTTTCCTTCCAAAACCGCAGCCGAAACCGATCCCCTCTCAGCCATGACTGTTACCCCATTTCATTCTCATCTACAACCTTCAGCCGGGGAGCCCCTGATTTCCTTTTCCTTTTGACCCAAAAACCATCTCCAGAAACCTCCCCTCTCACCAGCAAAGGGACACTACCTCTCGGCCAAAGAGAAAAGCCAACCTTTCATCTTCTCAAAGAAGAACCGACCCCCATTTTGGCTCTGGCCATCTTCCCTTTGGTTACTCTCACTCTCGGCCAAACAGACCGGCCCCCCTCTGCACACAGACTTTCTTCTCCTCTCCTTCGGCCAAAAACATCACCAGCCAATCACCACACAACCCGTCTTCACCAGTTCCTCTTCTTCCCTCTCAGCCGCTCATTTGTCTCGGCCAAAAACTAAGAGGCAGCGGCTCCATTTTCCTTCCAACCCGCAGCCGATCTTCTCCCTTTTCCCTTCATCTCTGCATTTCCTCACTATCTCCTTGGCTGCTCCCCCTCCAGCCTTCACCCAACGCCATTTTCCTTCACCAGAACAGTCGGCCGAACAGCCTCCATCGGCAGCAACAACACAACAGCCCCATCTCTCCTCAGCCAGCCGGTCTCTCCCGGTTCCTCCACCGGAGCTTCAACAGCCATAGACCCACCGTCTTCACTGTCGGTCGCAGCGGCGGCCGAACACCAGCAGCAGCGCCGTCCTTCTTCCCTCTCTCGGCCGACCCAGCCACCGCCAGATCTACAACCGGACAGCTCCCTCCCAAACACCAGATCTGCCATCGGCAGAAGGAGCAGCCACCAGAAAGAGGGAGCCGATTACAGATTCAAAGTTGAAAAGAACTGATCGGAGGAAACAGATCTAAAAAACAAAACAACTAAAATCAACTGCCTGTGTTGCGTTTTTGGTTGATTTTGCAGGTCATTTCCGGCAGGGAAGGGCAGAGAAGGAGAAAGCAGGGCAGATCCGCCCGTTTCCGGCATTGTCAGCGGCGGCGCGTGAAACCACGCGCCACCAGTGACGGTGGCGCGTGGGAAGACGCGCCACCATGAATTTCTACAGTTCCTGAAGCACTTCCTTTGCAGTTCCTGGAGTTTTGAGGACTGTTTTGTAAAGTTTGAATTATTTGATGTGATTTTTATTTATTTTTGAATATTATAATTTGTATTGTGGATGTAAAAAAAACAAAAAGAAAACAAAAAAAGCAAAAAGAAAAAAAACAAAAAAATATGAAAAATGCATGTTTGTTTTTATTTCAGGGATTTTTTTATAATGAGACGGCAAAAGAATAAAGAAGGATTTAATATTTTGATTGGATCACCGGTGTAGAAATATAAACTTGTACGAAAGTTGTATTTCTAAATTCCGATGAAAAAACAAAATTTTTAAAACTTCTTTAACACATCACAGCAATGAAGCAGCTTACCTCAGGTAGGGTGTGTTAGGGGTGCTAATACCTTCCCTAACCACAATCAGTCCCTTACCCGCGAATCTCTGACAAGACCAGTCAACCTGGGTTTCCTAGTAACCCTCAATTAAATACTAGGTGGCGACTCCAAACAAAATCAATTCCAATAACAGAGAGAAAAAACCGCCATCGCCAGGGCGGGGACGCCGCGCGGGGTTTTCCGACGTGCGACATTGATATTGCTCGTTTTTAAAAATAAAGAAAAATAAGAAAAATCAAAATTTATAAAAAAAAGGAAAAGAAAAGGAAAGGAAAAGTTGAGGGACTAGTTTGAAAACCTAGCAAAACTTTTCCTATAAATACTAAGCTACAGTGAAGACAAAAGGGGGAGAAAATTTTACAGGCATGGGGGCGGAGAAAAATGAGGGAAACAAGAGGAAAAGAACCCTAAACCTAAACTGGTTCCTCTCTCGGCGGCTGCCCCCTCCCTTGGCAAAAAAAGAAAACAAAGAGAATTGAGGCCGCCACCATCTCCTTCCCTCATCAGATCTCCCCCCCTTTCCCCTGACTTTTGCAAAACAAACCAGAGAGCACAAGACAGCCCCTGACTCTTTTCCCCAAAGCCAGTTCCAGCACCGTCTCTAGCTCCTTTTCCCGCTACAATAGCCAAAGCAGCCGACTTCCTTTTTCCCTTTCACCCGAACGGCTGCCTCCCTCCCTTGAGAAAGAAAATATAGAGAAACCCCTGCTTTGGGGGAGGGGCTTTTGATTTTCGGTTTCTTTTCCCTTCAGCCGGGCAAGTTCTCCCTCTTCCTCAGCCAGCTGGCTCCCAGCCTCACAAAAGCCAACGCCCCGTTCACCAGACTCTCCCTCACAGTCAGCCTATCTTCCCCATCTCCAGAGAAACCAAAACCACAGCCCCCCTCTCCCGGTCATCAACACAGTGACTGCCCCTCCCATTTTGGGGTCTTCTCCCCTTTCTTCTCCTGAAACCGGCCAAAGCTTGGCCCTTCCCTTGGCCAGAAGAGCACCAGAGGAGAGCTGCCGCCTCCCTCCCCTCAGTCATTTCGACAGCCAGAACCCAAAGCCAGTCGGCCAAACAGCCTCCAGCGCCAGCAGACCGGCAGTCCTTGGTCATGCCACCGGCCACTTGAAACAGAAGAAGAGGAAGCAAAAAAAGCTTGCAGAGAGAGCAGCAGATTTGAACAAACAAAAGGAAGGAAAAAGAGAGCTAAACCTAGCTTTGGTTTATTCCCAAAATTCAAGCATAACATACAAATAAAAAACAGAGAAAAGACGGAGAAAAACAGGGGATAGACAGAGTACTGAGAGAGTGACTAGGGAACAAAAAAAAAAGGAACAAAGGAAGAACAAGAGGACGACACAAGAGCATACAAAGGAACCGAAGCAAAGCTTTGGCCGGTCATCCATCACGCCTCCATATCCTAAATCAGAGAGCAAGCCAGGCGAACAAACATGGAGAAGAGCCAGAGAACAAGAAAGAAAAGACTAGAGGAAGGGAAAGCAAGAAAGAGGCTGGTCGATCAGCAACCGTGCGCCTTCGCTTCCAACGGACCAGGTAAGTTCTTCTCTTCCCGTTTTGCAATATCATTTGACACTGTTGCCGTGAAATTTAATTAGCACTTCACTGTGCACGCACGCGTGGTGCATGCCTTTGCCCAGCCGGGTCACTGGCTTGGGCCAGTGACCGGGCCGGGCTGGCTGGGTCCAGCCCAGCCCATGTGGGCTGAGTTGGACCCAGCCCCAAAAAAATAAAAAAATAAAAAACAGAAAAATAAAAAAAAGTTGAAAAAAATAAAAAATATATATCCATGAATAAAAATAATGTAAATTTATTGGTTTATTCACTGACGCCAGAGTCAGGAATAAAAATACCGGTTTAAATTTATATTATTTTTATTCGTTGTATTTTATTTTATTTAACTAGAAAAATAAAAAAATATGTGCATGCGTAAAAATAAATTTATTTTTATTTATTTATTTACTAGCGCTAGAGTAGGGAATAAAAAATATTGATCTAATTTATTTTATAGCTACGTATTTACCAACGCCAGAGTTGGAGATATTTGTAGTTGAATATTCACTGACGCCAGAGTCAGGAATATTATAAGCAAATTCTCATAGCGTAAACTAATAAATATTTAGCAATTTAAGACAAAACCAGCAATGCAGTCTGCCTCAGGCAGAACGTTTAAAGGGGTGATAATATCTTCCATTTTACGTAACCAGTCCCGTACCATAGAATCTCTATTGACCAGTTAGGGTTCCTAGTGATCATAATACTAGGTGGCGACTCCTTAAACAACACATTTTCCCTAAAAGAACAAGATGCCGGAAATCTATTCTTTCCTTGTAAATTTTTTAGGGCCGCCGTGATGTCGGGTGCTACAACAATAAGAATTAAATTAAATACCGAAAATTATAATCTACCCTGGCATCGTCATATCATACTTGTGTGCACGTATAATCTTTGTTCCCTAACATAGACATGCAAAAATTCTTTAGCTAACCGAGATTTGACCTTTACTAGCTGCAAAGTTTAATTGAAAGGAACTGTCAAAATCCAAGAGAATTTCGCAGGGGATGTGCTGATCAATGGAAAGAAGAGAACCATCCACGTTGCCTGTATATTCCAAGCCAAATTTGAAGCTAGCACTCACATCAATGTAGAGTAGTCAAAAAAACTTCAGCTAAAAACGTAGTAAAAAAACTAATCGATATGAACAATCAAACATAAATTCCCACATTTGACGAGAGAGAAAAGGGATGGAAAATGTGCAATCAAAGAATATAGAGTTTATTTCCATTGTGGAAATAAAGGGCACTATATAAAAGAGTACAGATTTAAGAATTTCAACAAGAAAGGTGGTTCTTTCAAAGTAAATATGGTTGAAAAAGACGAAGTCAGGGAGTTAATTACCATGGTTTCAAACATTTAAATTGGAATGATTACCGAATTAAATATGGCAACTAATGTTGTAAAGACTTCATATTGGTGGCTGGATTCTAGTACAACAGTTCATGTTTGCAACAACAAAGCATGGTTCAAGACTTATGAAGAATTGAAAAAACCTGAAGAGGTCTTGATGGGCAACCATAATTCTGCCAAAGTTTTGGGAAAAAGAACAATTGAGTTGTACTTTACTTCTGGACAAAAATTGTTTTTACTCAATGTGTTTCATGTTCCTGAAATTAGGAAAAACCTTGTATCTGCTAGTCTCTTGAGCAAGAAAGGGTTCAAGATTGTTTTGGAGTCTGATAAGGTTATTGTAACTAAGAGTGGGATGTTTGTGTTTGTGGGAAAGGGTTATTCCTGTGATGACATATTTAAGTTCAGTATTAATGAAATCAATGTTATTTCTGCTTATATGGTTGAATCTACTTCTCTTCTTTGGCATGCTAGATTAGAACATCTAAATTATAGATATTTGAAATATATATGTAAACATGGTTATATTTCATATCAACATAATAATAAAAACAAATGTGAAGTATGTATTCAAGCAAAGATTATAAAAAAGCCTTTTCTCAAAGTAAAAAGGAATTCTCAATTACTTGAGTTGATCCATTCTGATATATGGGAAATAAATAGTATGTTAACAAGGGATAGGAAAAGATATTTCATAACTTTCATTGATGATTATTCTCGTTTTACCTATGTTTACTTGTTAAGAACTTAAGATGAAGCCTTTGGAAAATTCAAGGAATTCAAGAAAATGGTAGAAAATCAAAAGGAAAGGCAAATTAAAGTTCTTAGAAGTGATAGAGGTAGAGAATACTTTTCTGAGTTTTCTACATTTTATGAGGAAAACAGAATAATCCATCAAATGACAGCACCCTATACACCACAACATAATAGACTTGCTGAAAGAAAAAATAGGATCTTAGTGGATATGGTCAATGCCATGCTTTTGAATGCTAAATTACTAAATTTATGGGGTGGAGCCTTACTTACTGCATGTCACATTCATAATAGAGTACCATCTAAAAAATCAAATGTTTCTCCCTATGAAGCATGGAACGGTAGAAAACCAAATCTGAATTATTTTAAAGTGTGGGGGTGTGTAGCTTTTTATAAAAGTTTTGATCCTCAAAGAAAAAAATTAGGACCCAGAGGTCTTAAGAGTGTTTTTATTGGTTGTAGCTTTTTATAAAAGTTATGATCCTCAAAGAACAAAATTAGGACCTAGGGGTCTTAAGAGTGTTTTTGTTGGTTATGCACAAAATTCAAAGGCTTATAGACTTTTGGATTTAGAAACTAATGTGATTGTTGAATCTATACATATTGAATTTATCGAATATAAATTCATAAGTGATTCAAATGTGCAAGAATCAAATCTAAAAGTAATGACTCCTAGCTCAACGTTAAGTGGAAAACATAAAATCTTAGAAGTAATAGGTTCAAGTGAACCTAGAAGAAGTCAAAGAGTTAGAAAGGAAAAACACATAGATACATATTTTATCTCTATTGATTCAATTGTATTTTTAGTGAAAGGTGATAGAAATACAATATTAAAAAAGACACCTATGATCTTAAATATAGAAGATGATCCAAAGACATTCGGTCAAGCTATGTCTTCTAGGGATGTTGCTTTTTGGAAAGAAGCGGTAAATAATGAAATGGATTCAATATTGTCTAACAATACTTGGGTCCTAGTAGATTTATCTCCAGGTTCTAAGCCAATAGGATGTAAGTGGGTGTTTAGAAGAAAATACAATACCGATGGTTCTATACAAACCTTCAAGGCAAAATTGGTTGTCAAAGGTTTTACTCAAAAGGAGGGTGTTGATTATTTTGACACTTATTCTCCCGTGGCAAGAATTACATCAATTAGAGTTTTATTTGCATTAGCATCAATTTATAAATTGTATGTTCATCAAATGGATGTAAAGACGGCGTTCTTAAATGCAGATTTAAAGGAAGAAGTGTATGTTGCACGTGCGTGGCGTCGCGGCGATCGCCCACCCTCAAGTATGGATATATATCTGGTAAATATGGGGAGACAAGGAATTCTTTGTCTCTTAGCAGTGAAAAATGGAATGGGAGTCGCCACCTAGTATTTTGGTCACTAGGAACCCTAACTAGTCTCAGAGATCGAGCACGGGGACTGGTTACATAAAGGGAAGGTATTAGCACCCCAAATACGCCCTACCTAAGGTAAACTGCATTGTTTATTTGTCTGATAACTGTTAAGGTGTTGATGTTCTCTAATCCCATCAGTTTTCTAGGATAAGTTTGCTCTGATGAACGAAATCTAGGGTGCTTTAAAAACCTATTTTTTGTCTTAGTGTTTTATACTCTCATGACTCGTAAACCGTGGAGTAAAAAAATTGAAATGTCCTCGATTATAATCAAGGCTTCTTTCAAGGATGTGTGCGGATTTATTATTCCTAGAAAATTATTTTGGATATTTACCACTTCGGGTTTCTTTATCCAAATATTAACAATGAATAATAACAAATTATTCCCAATAATATTTTGGATATTCGTCCTTTAAGGATTTCTTAATCCAAACATTAGCGGTGAATAATAGATGAATTCCCCCCCCCCAAAATAAGATTTTTATATTTTTTGGAATATTGGCCAATACCCTTTGGAGTTTTACAAACATGTTGTAAAATCTAGAAATGCAAGAAAAATGATTTTTGTTGTGTTTAAGAAATCCATGCGAAAACACATTTTCGAAACTTCAAATATTTGTTTTTTAAAATGAAAAACGTTAAAAATATGTTAGGGTATTGGCCGTATGCATGAAAACAAAACATTTTTATTTTATATTTTTTTGATGTCTTGACGAAAACCGGGTATTTTCATACCGGATTTGTATCTTTACAGTATAAAAATACAAGCCGATATTGATCAAAATGCCGTAAAAGTAATTTTCAGAAAATCACAGATTTAAATAATTCTTTGAGGAAAATTTTCCGAACAGGCCAGACCCGGCCCATAAAGAGACTGGGCCGAAATCAGCCCAACATAAAATGGGCCTACTTTCTACACGTTAATTAATTAGCCGGTTACTGTGCACATGCACAGTAACCGGGTAATTAAATTTCCAAAAGTGGAAAGAATGCAGGAGCTTACCTGATAGCTGACGGGCGAAGATGATGATGCTGCAGTCCTCCCGCACAAACGGTTATCACTGATTCTGGAGACGATGGCGAACGCTGGTAACACTGGTGTTGGTCTCTGTCTTTCTCTTCTTGCCGATGCTCTCTCTCTGGAGACGACGAAGACGATGATACAGGTGTGATGTGCTGGTGTACTGGACGTTCTTCCCTCTGTATTCTCTTGCTCTTTCTCTGTTTTCCTGTGGGCTGCTGCTTCGCCTAATACCCTCTCCTGGTCTGCTGGAGAAACCGGTTTCTTCAGTCCTCACTGTCTATATTCGCCTTCTGCTCTCTTGCGTCTCTGTTCTTTCCGGTTGGTTTTGCTTCCGTTGCTCTTCTCTCCCTCTCCTCCGTTCTGTTTTCCTTTCTCATAGTAACGAAAAGGATGAAGGAAAGAAACTCCCTCTGTTCTCGTGTTGCTGGAAGGGAAGGATCGATTCTGCTGATTCTACTACTGCGGCCGAGGAAAGGTGCAGCTTCTGCTGGTTCCCTCACTGTGGCTGAGGAAGGATATGGCTGCGGAGGAGGCTACAGCTGGGCGAGTGGCTTGGCTCGTTCCTGGTTGCTGTTGGTGCTGGCCATGGTTCAGCAGAGGTGGTGCTGCTAGCTGCTCTTCCTCCTGGCGTTGCTGCGGCTGCTCTTCCTCCTGGTGTGGCTACTGGGATGAAGGAGATGATGAGCTGACGATGGCGCTGCGGCTGCTCTTCCTCCCCTCTGCCGTTTCAGCGTTGCTTGGCCTCTTTGTTTCCTTTGTTTCTTTCCCGTTCCCCTCTCTTTCGTTCCAAAAAACTTTCCCCCTCTTTTAGTTTTCCAGCCCTCTCTCCCGTTTTCAAAAAACTCTCTCGTCCTTCTCCCCTAAAAAAAAAAACCTCCCCGGGTTACAGCTTCTAAGGGCAGTATTTATAGGCGAAGGGGGAGCGGGGAAGGCGTCACTGTGCATGGGGAGGGACACCGGGCGAGATCTTCAAGCAGGGGGCGTGGGGCTTTAAGTTTTGGGAGCAGCATACAGTCATTGTTTCTTGTTTCAAGGGGGCGTGGGGCTCTCCCAGCATGCGGGAAGAGAGAGAGAGAGAGATGAACAGTGTCCCTAAAAACGACACTGTTCAAAATTTATTTTATTTATGGGTACCCAAAAATGGGTTACAACAGATGCCCTCTCTTTATAATACTTACAGAGCAATGGTTTTGCGTCGTAAGTTTTATAAAGATAAATAAAACTGAACTTCCGAAACTGATCTTGTCGAAGCTTGATCGATCTGAAACTTTGTCTTTACAGCAATTCCCCTTTAACCCGAAACAATGATCAAAACTTAGTCATCTTAAGATCCCAATCTGGCGATCCTTTGACCTCTAACTTCGATTAGATAAACCTGGCATTCCATCCGAGATCCCTTCTGGCGATCTCTTTTAACTAAAAATCTATATTTGTAGTTTGGCCCACCTGAAATCCCATCTAACGATTTCCTTTAACCAGAACCAAAATCATGCATGTGGTTGGGCTAACCTGAGATCCCATCTAGCGATCCCCTTTAACCAGAACTAAAAAATCTTTTTTGCAGCTCGGTCAACCTGGAATCCCATCTGGCGATTCCCTTTAACCAAAGCTGAATTATGAGATCCCTTCTAGCGACCTCCTTTAACCAAAACTGAAATATGAGATCCCTTCTAGTGACCTCCTTTAAGCAAAACCAAAAACTATATTAGTAGCTTGGTCAACCTGGAATCCCATCTGGCGATTCCCTTTAACCAAAGCTGAAATATAAGATCCCTTCTGGCGACCTCTTTAGACCAAAGCTGATATCGGTATTACGGTTGGGTTAACCTGAGATCCCTTCTAGCGATCTCCTTTAACCAAAACCAAAAAATCTATTTTGCAACTCGGTCAACCTGGAATCCCATCTGGCGATTCCCTTTAACCAAAGCTGAAGTATGAGATCCCTTCTAACGACCTCCTTTAACCAAAAACTGAAATATGAGATCCCTTCTAGCGACCTCCTTTAAGCAAAACCAAAAACTATTTTTGCAGCTCTGTCAACCTGGAATCCCATCTGGCGATTCCCTTTAACCAAAGCCGAAATATGAGATCCCTTCTGGCAACCTCTTTTAACCAAAGCTGATATCGGTATTACGATTGGGTTAACCTGAGATCCTTTTTGGCGATCTCCTTTAACCAAAACCAAAAAATCTATTTTGCAACTCAGTCAACCTGGAATCTCATCTGGCGATTCCCTTTAACCAAAGCTGAAGTATGAGATCCCTTCTGGCAACCTCCTTTAACCAAAACTGAAATATGAGATCCCTTCTGGCAACCTCCTTTAAGCAAAACAAAAAAAAACTATTTTTGCAGCTCTATCAACCTGGAATCCCATCTGGCGATTCCCTTTAACCAAAGCTGATATCGATGTCGTTCTTCCTGATGGCAGGGTTTGAACCTTTCGTTTTCTTTTAAAATTTTCCTAATATGTTCTTCTCACTTTGTTGTTGTTCAAGAATCAAAACCGTGATTCTTTGCTATCATCAACTCAATGATTCTTTCTTCGTCCACAATCTTGTTGGATTACATTAAGGATTCCTCCTGTAACAATTCAAAAAACATATATGCAATGATTTATGAAACATAGGTCCCATCATCTTCTTCTATTTCATGAAACTCTCTCTTGACATGAGCTTGCTTTTGAAGTCGTACGCTGGATTCATTTCTTGTACTGCCTCTTTTTACCTATCATATCTTTGAGAAGAAGTCTTTGACTTTTTACAAGTAGCTTTTTCAAAATGTCTGACTTGTCATTGCCTTCTTTGTCATGCTTTTGTCAAATGCTTTAACTTATCTTTTTCAAATCTACGGGCTCTCATCCCGTTTTAAAATCACGTAAAACTTTTAATGAAATATCTTTTATTGCCCCCAGTGTGGGGTGTGATCCTAGTCCGGGTTTTTATAAAGAAGAAATTCATTCCGGCTCAAACAGGACCACCAACAATATACTTCATAGAGAGTGAAGGGATAATGAAGTTTTCTCATTTTAAAATGCACATTGTTAGGATTGATAAACTCTATTTTTATCTTGAAAGAAATTTACAGGTGATTTGTCAATTCATTATGCTATCCCAAGGTAAGGTCAATTTTTAGAAAAACTCCACGCTTTTTCTAAAAAGTGGTCTCAATGTTGGGTGACCTGCCCGTTGAAAGTTTTAGAAAAACTCCACGTTTTTTTTGAAAAATGGTCTCAATGTCGGGTGACCTGCCCGTTATAATTTTTAGAAAAACTCCACGCTTTTTCTGAAAATGGTCTCAATGTCGGGTGACCTGCCCGTTGTAAGATTTTTAGAAAAACTCCACGCTTTTTCTCTAAAAAGTGGTCTCAATGTCGGGTGACCTGCCCGTTGAAATTCAAAAGAAATCATCTTACCTCAAGGAATGAAGCAGTGCTGGTTCACAATTCACCTCCGCAGTTCTGTTGACCTGAGATTCGGTATCTCAGCGGTTCCCAAAAACTTGGAACTATTTTGGCTTTCGCCACACCTTTCCTGTCAGGTTAATGTTTATGACAGCATAGTATGCATGCTTTTGTTGCCTATTTTGGAAACATAGGTCCCCCTATCTGTTGTAGACTTATTGAGCTCCTGTTTCCATTTGTTTACCTGTCCTGTCCTTTTAAACCAGAATATGCTCCATGCGCTATACTTCCTATCCTCTTGGTGAAGAGATCTTTGGTTCCTTACGGGGCCCTTTCTTGCTTCATTGAGTATTGTTATTATTTTAAAAGGAAAACTCAAAAGGTTTGGTTTTGTTCATGAAAACTGAAACTTTCAACGCAATTAGCAATTCTCATAAAAGATGTCTTTTTTAGAAGTTTAGATTTGATTTGATTCTCTCCAATTGATGGAGTCATCTCCTTAGTCATGCGTTAAAAACAGTTCTTTTAAGTAAAAGATTTCAACTGCTATGAGATCATACGTTTTATGAAAAAAAGGTTCTTTACAAGGAGAATTCATGGCCAAACCTTTTTTATTGACTGAGAAGCATAGTATTTCTTTATAGAGTCATCATTCACAAGTTTAACTAGATCTTCTCCATCCATCCTAGATAACAAATAAAGCTCCTCTCGAGAATGTTTTCTTTAACATGTAAGGGCCCTCCTTGTTTGGCGCCCTTTTACTTTGATCCTCTTCTGGTAAAGGCTATATTCAGTACAAAATCTCTTTCCTGGAATCCTTGAGGTCGGACCTTCTTATCATATGATTAGGCCATCTTTGATGATGACAGATTGCAGCTAATCTCTTTTCACTGATCATATTCAACTATTCATATCTAACTTTTACCCATTCCACCTCTTCTAAACTCAGAGTCTGCCAAAACTCTTAATGAGGGGTTTTCCACTTCTAAAGGCATCATCGCCTCCATTCCATATACCAGTGTATATGGAGTGGCTCCTATTGAGGTTCAGATTGCGGTGCGGTATGCGTAAAAGGGCCTATGGCAACATCTCATGCCAATACTTGTATGTGACTACCATCTTCTAAATAATCTTCTTGAAATTTTTGTTAGTAGCTTCTACCGCACCTTTCATCCTTGGCCTATATGGCAAGTAATTGGAATGCTTGATCTTTCATTTGGCGTAAAGTTCTATTATCATCTTGCCCATTACAATTCTGGGCATTATCAGTTATAATCTTTTTCTGGTGGATTATACTGACAAATCAAATCTCTCTCAATAAGTTTCTTCACCACCTTTTTTTGCCTCTACGTCATCCAAACATCTCAACAAAGTTCTGTCAGATGATTTCTTATGCAAAGTTCCCCCATCAAGATTGAAATCCATTGTCAACCTTCTCAAAGTCTTCTTGTTGATTTTGGATGCCCCTATGGGATATGTCTGGTTTTTGGAGTAAATTCTTGATATCATAGTACCAAGGGTTTCCATCTATCTCTCTCAACTGAGCAGCAATGAGCTGGGTTATTTCTGATATCAATGTGTACCGGTAGTACCTTGTGCCCAAAGTCTATTCTAGCCATAAAAGTTAATGTGACCAAAGCATCAGCAAAATGTTTTCCTTCCATTCCTAAATGGGTGAACTTTATTTCCTCAACTTCTCTAGCCAATTTAGACAGGTATTCTTGGTAAGGTCCCAACTTCTCGTCCTTGGTTTGCCCTTTTCCTTTCACTTGGCAAATAATCAAAATCGGATATTGTTGTTATTGCACCCATACACATTTATTTTTCTAATATTCATCTCCAATGCCACATCTAAAACGAGAATGCAAGCTTCATACTCCTATATTGTTATTGCACCCAAACTGTAACTTAACTAAAACCGAATACTACTTTTTATTAGGAGAGATTATCATTGCACCAGCTCTGTTACCACATATGTTTACATCACCATCAAAGTACGTAGTCCACCAATCTAATTTCCCTTCCTCAACTGAAAGCACATCTTCATCAAGAAAATCAAATTTTAATGACTCATAATCTTCTCTAGTATGGTCAGCTAGGTGATTGGCAATGACATTTATGGCTTTCCTTATCATATATACTATGTTGTACTCAGCTAGTATAACTTGCCATTTTGCAAAATTCGGCTAGATAGATAGGGCTTTTCACAAATGTACCTCAACGGGTCTAATTTGGAAATTAACCATGTAGTGGGATACAACATATACTGACGTAATCTCTTTGTAGCCCATGTTGGTGCGCAGCACAGCTTCTCAATCACAGTATACCTATACTCACATTCCGTGAACTTCTTGCTCAGGTAATAAACTGCCCTTTCCTTCATTTCGGTTTCATCGTGTTGCCCAAACACACATCCTATTGCTGTTTCGGTTACTGTTAAGTACAATATCAATGGCTTTTCTGGTACAGGAGGAACGAGCATAGGTGGATTCAGCAAGTACTGCTTGATTTTCTCAAAAGCCTCATCACACTCTTCATTCCATATTCCAGGGTTCTTCTTCCTTAACAAACGAATGATCGGGTCACAAGTCGTGGTTAATTGGGATATAAACTAAGCAATGTAATTCCACCTTCCTAAGAAACCTCTCACATCCTTCTCAGTCTTGGGAGGTGGCATAGATTGAATAGCTTTTACTTAACCAGGATCCATTTCTATCCCTTCGTCACTCATCATAAATCCCAACAACTTTCCAGATTTCACCCCGAATGAACAGCTTGTGGTTAAGCCTCAACTTATACTTCTTTGGTCTTTCAAGACAATTCCATCAATATTTGGATATGGTTCTCTCCTTCTCTAGGTTTAGCAATCATGTCATCCACGTATACTTCAACCTCTTTGTTCATCATGTCGTGAAATAGAGTTACCATGGCCCTTTGGCAGGTGGCCTTAACATTCTTCAACCCAAATGGCATGACCTTCTAACAAAGGTTCCCTATGGTGTTGTCTTCTTTTTATCTGATTGTAGCCCGGAAATCTATCGAAATATGTGGAGTTACGTGCTGCATTGTCAACTAGCATATCTATGTATGGCAATGGAAAATTGTCCTTCGGGCTACCACTATGTTGGACACCCATTGCGGGTATTTGACAACCTCTAGAAAACCAGCATTCCACTGTTTTTTGATTTTTGCATTCACTTTGATTAAAACCTCCGGATGAGTTCTCCTCAACTTTTGCTTAAATGGCTTGCATCCTTCTACCAATGGTACCCTATATACTACGATATCAGTATCCAAATCAGGCATATCATCGTAGGACCAGGTAAAGACATCTACATAATCTCGGAGTGATACAATCAACTCTTTCCTTTCTTTAGAAGTGATCATAGTCCATATCTTCAATTTTTCTCTTATTTTTTATTACCCGCATCTATGGTTTCAAGTTCCTCTCTGGCGGGTTTCCAAGCTCGTTCATGTTGTACTATTTTCATCCACTTCTTCCTCTTCTATAGCTACTATGTTTTCTTAAGTTTGGCCATTCATTCTCAATGTAAAGTGTAGATATTTGTTTTGAAAGATGTGATTTGAAAACGGAAAGTGATGTGTAAGAACATCAAGATGAACTTTTGAAAATGCATGATCTCATTAAAGGAAAAAAATTGTCTCAAAACATTTGCTTGAGCAAACTGATTAGGTGCGCAACATCATTCCAAACTCCATCAAGCTTTCTTTGGTACTGTTCTTTTGTGTGTAACCTTTCTTCATTTTCCATCCTTTTCTTTAATCGAGTGTTGTGGATTCTAGAAGGAGGATTTATGTTTCTAGGTCTGATGCGTGCATAGATGTATAAGAAAATGCATGATTGTCATAAGAATGCTTTGTATGGATACAACCTTCTTGTGAATGAATAACAGAGACTCTCTCGTCACATTGCTAGGAGTACCGCCTTTCAAGTCGTTTGCTTGAATCATGGTCACCAAGAGACAGATTTTGCATAAGAAGATGGGTCAACACCCTTTTCATTAATGCTTGATAAGTTTATTACCTTTCCTCCACAAACTCTCTAGCCAAAGGTAAAAAGGCAAAGCCGCGGTTCTCAATCTTCCCTAGAAAGGCATCAGTTTTAGCTAGGCTTCGGCGCTAGCGAATGATGTCCCCTCCCACTTTTCACGCATTGATTCTAATAATCCGAGCATGTGCAGCAGCTTCGTCCATTTGCTCATCTGTTTTGGTCATCTTTTCTATGAGCAACATATTGGTTCTGTTCAAAGCAGTATTGTTAGCGTCGATTTGATCCCTGTATTTTTCCATTGCTGCTAGTTTATTGTCCAAATACTTCACCTTTTCGCGTTCCTTGTCAATTTTTATCCCCATAACTTTTTATCTCATTCTTCTTAACCGCTAACTCCGCTTCAATAGCCTTAAAACCTTTCCTTCCTTTACAATCTCCGTCAAATGGTTTTCCAACTCCATATATTTTTTGTTCAAATCCTCATACTTCCCAATCCTATCCATCAGTTCGAATTGAACTTGTGCAACTTTTTCTTGGGTATATTTTGTGCTTCCTTGGCAATCTTTAAAGTCAATCTCCATTGCTTCAAGTCCAAAGCAACTTTGCATCCAATCCAAACTCATCCCTCCTAGCTCCTTCTCACTTCTTTCCTAGCAATCTTCTCTTCACTTAGCTTTAACTCAAGCTTTGCTATTCTCGCATCTCTAGATTGTGTTTGTTCATCTAGAAATGCTTTTTTTTTTATCTCCTTCCAGCAATCATTTCTTCCAACATTGCCTTGTCTTCTCAACTCCTTTTCATTATTGTCCTTTTTTCTCTTGATAGGCTCTTCTATAATTTGGGGAGATTTGACTCCTACATAAGGCATGGCTAAAGCTGCTAAATCTCTCTATCTTGCATATCCTTCACTTGCACTTGGATCCTTTAAACCTTCTATCTCAACCAGATGCTTCCAATCTTGTTTGATGATCTCCAAAACTTCTTGTGCAATGGGATCTTTGAACAAACCAAAGAATTGAGTAATTCCCATAGTCCTTGGAACAAACTGCATGCCCCCAAGTTGCCTTACGACCAGGGCAGGAGCATAACTCACATAGCCTGTAATCCCCACCAATGGCACCCAACGTCTCTGTCCACAACTCATTAGGACTTTCACTGTCGTTATCCATGGGGCTCTCCACTTGAAATTACTATTAGGCAAACCTTCTAATTTGTCAACCCAACCTTGGTTGTCTAGATCTCCCCATTCTTCTTCTTCTACCAACTTCAGGGGTCTTTTGGTGAACCACCAAAAATTATTGAAGACAGGTTTTTTGTTTCGATATGGCTAGCCATCCAGATATACAACAATTGCGTGCAGCATCTCATTGCCCCTTTTTCGGTCCTCCTACAATGATTAAGCGTTAAGATGGTTTCAGCTAAAATAACAGCCACTAGATTGATTTGTGTATTCTCATACTCTACATAAGCAGCAGCGGCCTCCAAACTCACTAAACCCGTCTGATTTGGGAACAATACATGGCCAAATACGCCCAAGGCAATCAATCTCTCCTTTTCTAATCCTGACTTCTTTTCCAGTTCAATTTCTAGCATCTTCCATTTCAGTCCGGTAGCATTCTTTTCCAAAAACTTTTTCAAGTTGGAGATTCTGAGCAGTTTTGACAGTTCGGGGATGATCTTGTTAGATCTTAAAGGCAAATAAATCCGATACAGATTGTTTGGAAACTTAGTCAACATCCCATATTCCTCCATAGTGGGACATAGGTCTATGCTTCCAAAAGAAAAACATCGGTAGCGGAGTTGGGCTTGAATCAATATTGAAATCGAAATCATAAAAGAACTATCGCACAATTGGGCTTAAAACTTTTATCCTTGTAATTTCCATCAAACGTTCGTATCTACTAAAAAATGCATCCTTATCCACATTCTGAAAGTGAGTCGTTAACTCGTTTACCTCATTCATAATGCAATTCAGGTTCTTGATTGGTGACAGCTTCTTAGCATCGCTTCTAAGGCAGTCTCCTTCAGTCAATTGTGACATTTCAGAATTTTTCATATTCTATGATGGAAAATTTAGCAATGGTGGCCATTTCATTCACAAGTCCTGGGATTCAAAATGCCTTTAGGTTTAGACTTGTTTTGATGCAAAAGATTATTGAGCATACAACCTAAAGGTAGGTTCTAGTTCCTTTACGTGAGACATAGGATAGTTTTACTACTTGGTCTCTAAAGGGGGTCTCTTGCTGTCCCAGTGATTGCCCTCGTGGAGGCAATATGGGGGCTTATAGGCAATGAGATGACACGTGTACCAACTATTACCAGTCTAAGCACTCAGCGAAGAGTTGGGGTTTACACAAACTTAAACCTTGACTAACAGTCGTAAGGTAAGCTGCTAGTCCCCCACTAAACTTAAAGTTTATGTGTGCTTCTCAATAATCAAAGTATGTGATGCATGAGACAGTTCTATACAATGTATGAACAAAAATGTGTAAAGAATTAAAGCGTATAAGCAGACGACAAAAGGAAAGGCATATTAACAATAAACACACGAAAACACCAATAGATCAGACAAAAACAAAGCTAAGTCCACAAGGTCCCCAGCGAAGTCGCCATTCTGTCGCACGTGCACGACATCGCGGCGATCGTCCACCCTCAAGTATGAATATATATCTGGTAAATATGGGGAGACAAGGAATTCTTTGTCTCTTAGCAGTGAAAAATGGAATGGGAGTCGCCACCTAGTATTTTGGTCACTAGGAACCCTAACTGGTCTTAGAGATCGGGCACATGGACTGGTTGCGTAAAGGGAAGGTATTAGCACCCCAAATACGCCCTACCTAAGGTAAGCTGCATTGTTTATTTGTCTGATAACTGTTAAGGTGTTGATGTTCTCTAATCCCATCAGTTTCCTAGGATAAGTTTGCTCTGATGAACGAAATCTAGAGTTCTTTAAAAACCTATTTTTTGTCTTAGTGTTTTATACTCTCACGACTCGTAAACCGTGGAGTAAAAAAATTGAAATGTCCTCGATTATAATCAAGACTTCTTTCAAGGATATGTGCAGATTTATTATTCCTAGAAAATTATTTTGGATATTTACCACTCCGGGTTTCTTTATCCAAATATTAACAGTGAATAATAACAAATTATTCCCAATAATATTTTGGATATTCATCATTTAAGGATTTCTTTATCCAAACATTAGCGGTGAATAATAGATGAATTCCCCCCCCCCAAAATAAGATTTTTACATTTTTTGGAATATTGGCCAATACCCTTTGGAGTTTTACAAACATATTGTAAAATCCATAAATGCAAGAAAAATGATTTTTGTTGTGTTTAAGAAATCCATGCGAAAACACATTTTCGAAACTTCAAATATTTGTTTTTTAAAATGAAAAACGTTAAAAACATGTTAGGGTATTGGCCATATGCATGAAAACAAAACATTTTTATTTTATATTTTTTTGATGTCTTGACGAAAACCGGGTATTTTCATACCGGATTTGTATCTTTACAGTATAAAAATACAAGCCGATATTGATCCAAATGCAGTAAAAGTAATTTTCAGAAAATCACAAATTTAAATAATTCTTTGAGGAAAATTTTCCGAACAGGCCAGACCCGGCCCATAAAGAGACTGGGCCGAAATCAGCCCAACATAAAATGGGCCTACTTTCTACACGTTAATTAATTAGCCGGTTACTGTGCACATGCACAGTAACCGGGTAATTAAATTTCCAAAAGTGGAAAGAATGCAGGAGCTTACCTGATAGCTGACGGGCGAAGATGATGATGCTGCAGTCCTCCCGCACAAACGGTTATCACTGATTCTGGAGACGATGGCGAACGCTGGTAACACTGGTGTTGGTCTCTGTCTTTCTCTTCTTGCCGATGCTCTCTCTCTGGAGACGACGAAGACGATGATACAGGTGTGATGTGTTGGTGTACTGGACGTTCTTCCCTCTGTATTCTCTTGCTCTTTCTCTGTTTTCCTGTGGGCTGCTGCTTCGCCTAATACCCTCTCCTGGTCTGCTGGCGAAACTGGTTTCTTCAGTCCTCACTGTCTATGTTCGCCTTCTGCTCTCTTGCGTCTCTGTTCTTTCCGGTTGGTTTTGCTTCCGTTAATGTAAACACCCAAAGAAAAAAAAAATATATATATATATATATATATATATATTTATTTATTTAGAGAGAGAGGGATGATGATGAATGCAGTTTTCGCTGCCGATGCAGAAATCGGCAGCGACGCAGTTTTCGCTGCCGATTCTGGAATGGGCAGCGACGCAGTTTTTGCTGCCGATGCAGAAATCGGCAGCGATGCAGTTTTCGCTGCCGATTCTGGACTTGGCAGCGACGCAGTTTTCGCTGCCGATGCAGAAATCGGCAGCAACGCAGTTTTCGCTGCCGATGCAGAAATCG
>Ga0325411_1002686_pt1 | contig 20119 bp, 10 predicted proteins | sample PopdelMetagenome_13_FD_206181 | JGI IMG/M metagenome (GOLD analysis project Ga0325411, IMG submission 206181) | Populus deltoides microbial communities from Bellville, Georgia, United States - Xylem-PdIQD-R4 | ecosystem: Host-associated > Plants > Phyllosphere > Stem > Wood/Secondary xylem...
ACAAGAAAAGTCATGAATGGTAATTGAAGTAGTTTAAACTTATTACCAACAAATATGACACCCATCACCCATTAGGCAACAAGAGTAACATAATCTGGTCACCGTTTGTGATCTTTTTGGTGTCATTAGATTTATTTACTCGAGATTTTCTTTATAGTACTGATGATGTCATAACTAGAGATTTAGTACGCTTTTGAGATCTTTTTTTTATTTATTTACTCCTCTCTCTTTTCTTCTTATTGTAATTTATATAGCCCATTTTATAATTTATTTTAAATAATATTTTTCTAAATAATAACAAATTTGAATGTCTCATTTATGAATCACAATATATCTTATTGTAATTTATGTAACCCATTTTATAATTTATTTTAAATAATATTTTTTAAATAATAAAAAATTTGAATGTCTCATTTATGAATCACAATATATATAAAATGTGTTATTTCACAAATTATTTTTAAAAATATGTTATATTGTTAATTATTTAAAAAATACTTTTTAAAAAAAAAAAAAGAAAATCCTGGAACTAGGGGATCCGGAAAAATCTGGGCCAGTGAGCCCGAAATGTCTTATTAAGGATGTTGGATGTTGAAGCGAAGGGGACCTGGGCGTGTGGGTGTGGGGCAGGTATAGTACCCCCGGGATTTAAGGATAGGAGAGGGCGCAATTCCCAATGGAAGTGACAGCTGCGTCGTGGCCGACAGCTATACGGTGACCTTGGAAACTCCTCTGGGTTTCTTACTAGGAAATCGCACGTGATTGATTCTCTTTTATTCCTTCCACCATAGTTTCAAATGGCACTCCGATGAGCAACCTTTACAATCACAAATATCCATGTAGAGAGAGAGAGAGAGAGAGAGAGAGAGGAGCCACTTGGTTACCAGGATCAATAAAGACAACCTACGCACTGGCACTTAGGTTGGGGTTTAAGGGGAAGTAAGTGATTGATGGCCTCGTTGTCTTACATGTGCCTGTGCTCAGCTGGTGTAAATTCCGAGGACATATGTTGTGGTAAGGACGCAGGTTTGGTTTTAAACCATATCCCTTACTGCTTTTTTACCTTCTTTTTTTTTTTTTCCCATTTAAAGTAGCATAATGATAATAACACAGTGCAAAGCTTAAGAAATAATACGATCGTATATTATATTTTGTGACTTGTTTATAATAATAATAGTAGTTGTAATTTAGTTTTACTAAAATCACTTGCATCTATTTTTTTAATAAAAAATATTTATTAATAATAAATAAAATATTTTTTATAATTAAAACATGTAAATTTAGAAAAATAAAAAGGGCATGCTTCATAAAAAAAAAAAAATTCATTTTGTGGTCACAATTATATGCTTATATATTTTTTTATCTTTTAGTTTATTATTTAAAAAGTTTTTTTCTGCAAACTTTTGAAAAAGTGTTTTTTTTTAATTAGAAATTTTATTCTGTGGACGTTTGCAATAGTAGCTTTTTTTAATAGTAATGATAGAGTTTTTATAGATTAAAAATTCTAGCACAATTATTTTTAGCAGAGTTACATTCTTATTGGTTTTCCTTTGTTTTGACGAAGCTCTTATTCTTGTACTGTATAGTTTATAGGTATTAATTGTATAAAAAAATTATTTACTATTAATATATATATATTCATTAAAAAGATAGATACTTGCTTAATAATATCCTAGCTTAATTATACACTAATTAAAAGCACAACTTTTTTTTTTACTTGTACAGTTTATATAAGAATGGAGCACTTATTCTTGTATATATAAGAATAGAGTTTGAATTATTTTTTAGATTTAAATTTTAAAATAGATTTTAAAATTGCATTTGTTAAATTTTTTTAAATGAGTCACAAATATCATTTGCAACTTCCTAAAATTTGTTATTTCTATATAAATTTTGAATTTTGTTATTTTCCTCAATTTTTTTAATGTCCTATTTGTTTCTTTAATTTAAAAAACTCTACCGAACTCCATGCTCAAAATTTTCATTGGTGAACACAAAAGGAAAAATAAAACAAGAAAAAAAGAGGAGGAGAGGGTGCCTTTTCGACCAAAATTGCGGAGCACAATCAGTGGAGAGGAATAAAAATACAAAAAGCAAATTAGAAAAGGTTTTTTTGGATAATTAATTAGTGTAGGTGAGAAAGAGAAACCATGATCACTAAGAGGCTTTTGAATTGGGGACCATAATTAATCACATGGCATGAGTTAATTTGATAACAATATCTAAATATTAGATAGGGTACTTAATTGAAAAATTAAATTGGTGGAGGTGATGTTGAATGAATAGTTTTATAGTATTCTTTTAATATATTATTTTAAATAAAAATTGATTTAAATTTAAAACTTGCACACATTCATTACTATTTTTTATTTAATTTTATTAGAGAGAATTGAGATAATGGGATTTCAAACCCTGATCATTTAGTTATTAAAATTATTTTTATATAAAATCTGACCATTAATTAAGGTATATATAATTAAATATGGACATATATTTAAATTAATTCCTCCATGGTTTTAACGAATAGAGTTTCATGTTTTATCAAGCCATTTTTTAGTCCATATAAGAAAACGATAGAAGTGTTTGCTACTGTTTTCTTGTTTACTGTACATATCATATGCCTATCTTGTTATAAATACATTAACTATATATTAAAACAAATGAATTTTTTATTTTTTGTATTCATTTCTCATTCTCTCACATTTGTTTGTTCACTCCAACTTCATAATAACTTTCTTTTTATTCAAGGTCCCTGGTATTTTTATTGTTGTGCACTTTAGCCACTGAACTCTTTTTATTTCAATTCATTCCTTCCAAGTTATATTTTCATGCAATCAAATCCTTTCCAATTTGTTTTTATCTCTCTTGCCTTACATGTCATAAAATATTTAAACGATCAATTTAAGAGATTGAATAAAAATAATAATTGAAGCTAAAGGATCAAAATTGACATTATGGAAAAACATTGAGCCCTTTGCCACTAAAGGTGTGCAAAGCTATAATTTAGCCCCTCAAGTTTAAATTTTGCTCACAATTGGTCCTTCTCCTTTTAGTTTTTTGGGTTTTTAGTCATAAATTTTATTTTTTTTAAATTAGTAATTACTCTTCTTAATTTCATTTTTAACTTCATATTGCTTTAAGGAGATTGTTTTTTATAATGATTCAAAGAGATTATTCTAATTCATAGTGAAATATTTTTATTTTATATTTTAATAAATAAATTCTATTTACACAACATATTTATAAAATAAAAAGCATTTGTTATTAACAGCGAAAATTAACTTCTAAGATAAAATAAATAAAAATATATAAAATTAAAAAGATAATAAGAGTTAAATATTTACAGACACATATCTATCTTTTATTTTTTTAAAACTAGAAATATACAATTGTAAGAAGTAAAAATAAAAATATGTACACATGTTTGTTCGTCCGCTACGCACCATCTTCGCTATTTGGCTTTGACAAATTCTTGGCAATGCTTTATTTTGTTTAAAAATTCAATCATTTTTTTACCATTATTTTCCATTAGAAGATTATAATATAATAGTACACGTGTCTTTTTAAATAAATGAAGAAAAGATAGAGAATGAGACACACTTAAAATATTGTGTATAAACCCTTGAGTCTGCGTTGAGGTTACGTGGATCCAAGTATTGGATTTGACGTTTGTTATTCGTCTTTTTAAAGTACTTGTTTCTTTCGCAATTAGAAGAACACAGTCTTGTTCCTTCTCTGTAGGTCCTTTTGATGGACGACATGACAATTGTAGGAAAAACGAAATCTCTACCGCCCATCTCCACTCTCCACGAGCCTCGCTGTTTCAAAATAACACAGGATAAATAAAAAAAATAAAATATAGCATAATAGTTAGAAATCGGTAAGTAAAAACAACGGTTTTTTTAAAAAATCGCTGATCTCACCAGCATTTTGTTGAAAATCTGTTGCTGAGAAGAATGGTTTTTTAAAACAATGGCTGTTCTCACATGTATTTTTAAAAAAAAAATTGTTGCCCAGTGATATTTCATCAATCCCAACAAAACTTTAAACTTTAAAAGTAAACTCTAAACTTTAAATAAACCCTAATATATCAAACTCAACATGAAAATTAAGAAAAAAATCATAAAATTAAAAGGGTTTATACACAAGGAAGAACAGTGGGTGTTAGTTTTTTTCAACGATTTTTCCCTAATGTTATTTTTCAAAATATTTTTCTAGCTAGTTTTCTTAAATTTTTACAAATTGTGCTAATTTTCAAAAGAATCCCACAAGCCTTCTAAGTATTTTAAACTGCAAGAATTACTTTTTTCTTATAAAATTAATTTTTGATTAAAGTTGTGTTTGTTTTGAAATAAAAATGCATGACACTTTAAAAATTTATATTCTAATTTTTAATAAGAAAAAATATCTTGTAAAGTGCTTTGATTTAAAAAATATATATTTTAAACTAAGAAAACAGCATTAGTTAAAAGCAGATGTTTTGTAACTTTTTTTTTTTTTTTATGAGAATCAATAATGCATTGAAAGCAAAGCAACCATGTAGATGAACATAAGTCAAAATAAAAATCATAATTACAACCATAAAATGAAACATATGCATGCCAAGTGGTTTACTACCATATTATTTTCTCCATAGATGTGGGAAAAATAGACATGCTTTAAATTACCTATGAGAACACCGATTGAACTAATAAAAACATATTGCACTAATATCCATGGCCTCAATTTTGAGCTACAATCAAGCCATTGGTTGAGTCGGATTCAAAGAACCAGTCCACTTAATCTACATAGGAAGATGATGAGCTAAGCTGTAAAGCTTTCTTGCAACACCTGTAGGATACGAGAAGATGCACAGAAACCAACCTGTGATGTCTCTCAAAACACCTCCAATCCCTGATTTAACAACTGTTGATAATTGACATTGTGCTTTTAGCATTGATGTTAGTTAAAAGGGGTAATCCATTTTGATTAAAAAAACAAAATAGTTAATTTTTAAATTCATGTACTTTGTTCATAGAACAAATCAGATTTGATCCAAAACTACGCTGACAAAAATAGAGGATAAGTATTAGGTATTTTGATAGTTTTTGTAGTTGTAATTTGGAAAAGAATAAGTTTAATAAATTATTTTTAATTATGATTGGTTTAATTAAAATATATATTTAATTAAAACTGTTATTAAAATTGTTACTTAACTAAAATCATGTCAATTGATGTCCGGCTGAAATTGATGTTGTTAATAAAATTACCAAAAAAAAACCAATTAACTTTTTATTTTGCATTGCATTATTCATATATTGAAAAAACAATTAAAAAAAAAACATTATTTTTATTGCATCATCAAACTTGTTATAATATCAGTATGAATATAATTCATACATGAAGGGCTCTAATTTCCACACGTTTGTGATCAATGGAAATCACATCAATTAAAATGTCAAAGAAATGTATTTTAGTAGTTTTACTAGGATGTAGTAATTAATACTATTAATTGAACAATTGCCTGTCAGCTTGGTTTTCTCCTTTTCAAGCTCTTTAACAATTTGTTATCGTAAATTGGTTTATAATTAATTCACAATTTTACATTTTGGTTTACTAACTATTTTATAAATTAATGGCATTTAATTGACCATTGAAGGGAAACGATTTAATAATAATGAATAAAAAGCAATATAGAATACTTTAACCATTGAAGGGAAAAAAACCTCAAATTACACGGAGACAAACATGATAGATACGGTCTCCCTCATCGCAATTGAACCCGTCAAACAAGCTGGCCGCAGGCAGGGGAGGTAGGAGCCTAGGAGGGCCGTCGAGGTTGCGAGGAAAGGACAAGAGTGGGGGACCTACGAGCCGCAGCAAAGTCTCCCTTTCGCCATCTCCCCCCTCTTGTCTTCGTGTATATTTTTCTTTTTAAAACAATGCTATTTGGCTGTTTCTCAACTGACCCACACCTGGTCAACTTTTTGCGTTAACCATAGTTAATTAGCTTCACCGTCAAATTCTAAACCTCCATGACCAGCCAACCCTACCCACACACTCTCCTCCATCTAGGGTTCATCTGCTCAAATGTTCACATCAGTAGATCACACGCAAAGTAACTTGTATGTCATCCGAGCATTCTTCTCATCTCGCGTGAAACACACGATCCAATTATCGTGCTTTCTCGCTGAACATACATATACCATCTTCCCTTTAAAAAAACTATTAAAGTATTTTATTTTTCCTGTTTAGTTTTTATATTATACAGAGTGGGTGCAGTAGTAATTCATTATAATTACAACAAAGAACTCACTTTACTCTGACACTATTTAGTTTCTTACATATATCAATGTGGATTAAAGTTGTGGATTAAAGTTGTGCTATTTTTTTTAATTTGATGATAAAACTTTTTTTTTTATGATTACATTTTTTTTTGTTCAAATTAATGACCAATTACATAAAATTTGTTATATAATGCCAAATTAAAAAACAAAGAGCCAAAGTATAAAACACGGATCCAAGTGGCTTTTTAAAAATTGGAGTGGAAAGTTCTCTTTGGTCCACCTAATTTTCTCTGAATTCTTTTCGAATCCCTTTATTTTTTGTAATTTTAGTTTTAATGCAAAACTTTATTTTTTTAATTTTCAATCTTTTGTTTGAGAAAAGAGAGAAAATTATTAAAAAATGACAAAAAAAAAAGTACATGGTTAGCCACTTTTCAACCACGAGGAAGGTAGTTCTTTATATCAATAAGTTTCATTTAATAAGAGAAGTTCTATTAAGAGGGTTTTAGCCTTTCATCTTGCTAGAAGAAGTAATTTTTTCAGTTTGATTTTGTAATTTTAGACATATTTTAGGGCATTCTGAATTGATTTATTGGCTTATGAATGTATTATTAATGTTTATTATGTGTTTTTACTTGAAATTAGGTTAAAAAATAGATTTTTTTTCTTTGAAAAACCCTAGCTTGATTTTCCAGCCACCTTTTTAGCTGTCAGAATCTTAATAAGTAGATGACGTGTTGTTTGGAGTGTTTTCATTTGAAAAAAAAAACACCTTAAAAATGAAAAAAAGGCTCAAGTACTTGGGCCTAGTTTGACAAGCCCATACACCTGGTCTTATATTTTTAATAGGCCATGCGCTTTGGATCCTATATAAAAAAAAAAGAGTAGGGTTGCAAACCTATCACAAGAAATAGGGTTCCAATCTCTCCATGGAGTAATCATGTTAAACTGTTACTTTATTGTTTATAACCATGTGATTATCTTGTAATATGAACTATAGAAATGGATGCTCATATTGTTAACTACATGTGCCTATTTTGTAAAGAAGGATCTGGATAATATTCACAACAGAGAATAAGGTGGCATCTGATATATCACTTTTTATCACGAGAATTCATGTACGCATATAAAAGATAATAGTGGTGGCTTTTCATGATGTGATTTTTACAAAAAGGTATATAAACTTTGTCAAAGTTTTGGGTTGAAAAGTGTGGGTTTGGGCTTCTTTCTTTCCTTTTTTTTCTTCTCGTTCTTTTCTCTCTTTCCATTTAGATTCGTTTGAGTTGTTCGGTTAAGTTGTATAGGCCTGTTATGTTTCCCTCTTATTTCCTCGTCTTTTTCTCTCATTCTCACTTCTTCAACCTTAGATGTGTTAGCATAAGCTTGGTTAGGTATGCCTTTTCTCATCTTTTTTCTTATTTGACCTTGGTTGGGATATTATAAGTTTGGTCAGGCCTACCTTGTTTCCTTCTTCTCTCATTCTCTTTTCTTTAACATCAGATGCACTAGAATATGCCTAGTTAGACATGCATGTTCTCCTTTTTTTTTCTTTAACCTCGGTTGGGATATTATGGGTCTAGTTAAACCTACCATGTTTCCTTTTCCTTTCCTTTCCTTCTCTTCTCATATCATTCTCTTTTATTTGGCCTCAGTTGAGCTAGCATGGACTCGACTAGGCTTGCCTTTTCTCCTTTTCTTCCATAACTTCCTTCTCTTCTCTAGCTTTAGTTGGGCTGAACTCTATTTTGTCCTTTTTAACTTCCTTCCTTCCTTCCTCTCTCTCTCTCTCTCTCTCTCTCTCTGTTTTTTTTTACATTGATTAAACAAGCATGGGCTTAATTGGGCCTATCTTTTTTTCCTTATTCTTTTGTTCTTCCCACCTCTTTTTATCTTCTTCTCTCATTCCACTTCTTGGGTTTGGTTGGGATATTATTGGCCTTGTTGAGCTTTTCTCATTATAATTCCTCACCAAATTTGTTCCAGTATAGCAAAAGTGAATATCTAGAGACTTACATATGATAACAACCATGTGAAAAAATCAAATAGTAAAAATTATCCCAATCCAGAACCATTTCATTGAAAATCCAAGCATTCTTGGTTAGCTACACTGTCCACAAAGTTATTTTTATTTTTTTACACCGAATAAAAAAGCCCTATTCTTGATATGACTCATCAATGGTGTTCGAAGTTAAGCAACTATTAATAGTAATTGTCTATATCTAAATAGAGAAAATAAGGTTGAAAACATCATGAACAATAATCAACTAGGTTTGAATTCCTAATCGAGCAAGAAAACTAGAGAACAATTGACTAGATGATCAGAAGTCATGATTGATACAAAAAAGTGATTGATCATTGGAGTTTAAATTCACATGAATGATTAGAGGGGTCAATCCTACTTAGAATGATGGGTTAATTTGACTAAGTGGTTTAGATTAGTTAGGATTGATGTAAGTATTAGTAAAGGAAAATTTTAGTTTGTATTAGGATTTAAAATGCCTCATTGTTTGATATAGATTACTTGTTTAGATGGAATTCAAACACTATATCAATACAAATAGGAAATTTAGTACATGAAAAATTTGGCCAACTCCAAGTATGTAAATTTACTCCATTAAATATCTTCTTTCAATATTTACAACCTTCATTTATCTCATTGCTTTCAATTCTTTGTTTCTTTTTACCTATTCATCTTCTTGAGTGGTGCAACTTAGGACATATAAATATTATCTTAAGGTTTAAAGTTTTAAAACACTCATATTTCATTTGGTTTTACGAGGCTGCAATTGCCTTCGCTCATAATTTAGTTCATTGATAACGTTTTTCTCATTAGAAGAAAAAAAATAAAGAACAAGTAGCTTAATTGATCTAAAAATACTTGTTTGATAAATGCAACCAAATCATCTTATAATATAAAAGAAGATGCTTTGTTGATTCTTGAATGAAGTAGGACATATAACAATTGACATGGATCATTCATGAACCAAATGGACAAGTCTAAGTGTAAGAAGAATTCTAGATTCATCAAACGATATTCAAGAAGAAAAAAAATAGAATATTTAATTTAATTATTGAATCAAGTTTAAATTTTATAAGCATGTTCTATAGGTCCAGTTCCCCATGAAATTAGCTTAGAAGATGTCCAAAATAGACTTGAAAGATGTTGTTTAAGATTATTTTTTCTAGTTATTTTTTTATCCTTTTTTTAATTAGGTTTCAAAATTTTATTTTGTTTAAATTTCACTAACCATGTCAGTTTTAGCAACTATTTAACCAATTCATATATTACTTTCAAAATAGATTGTTGTTCTTGTTGTTGTTGATTTTAAACATTTATCACATCAGAGTTTTCTATAGTTTAATGGTAATTTTATAACTTAAGACCAAAACCTACCTTTCTATCTTTCATATAACAAGCTAGCCACCGAGTCATCCACACCTCAACATGACGGAAGATAAAATGATTTAATTCCTTTGACTACCCTTTCTCAAACTTAAACTTTTTAATCCCTTTGAAACCATATGGCTACACTAGAGATCAAGACTGCCGGCCGGCGAAATGTGGATTGCCTACCAATATATAATCCATTAAACGAAATGACTTATTGGCTCATATCCGAACCAGTGAACAAAGGACAGATATCAGGTAGGCCTCTGTTTGAAGTAACAAGTTTGATGAAGAAGGAAAATGGATAAATCATTCTGGACTTGAGAAAACTCTCTGTCAATCTTAATTACCCGTGGACTTTCATCTAAACCGTGCGTACTTATGCCAAACCACTACATACTCCATCAAGTCACATGTGATTAAGAACCGACCAAAACCCCTTCAACCTCTGCTTCCTTATGTTACATTTTCTATATTTGTGTTAAAATAGCAATCATTTTTTAAGATATATGATGTTAGAAAAATCAGTTAAAGCTAAACACCTTAATATTTGGAGGAAAAGAACGTGAGCATGTTATACTTGTAAAAGAAAGGTGTTCTGTTGGTCTTTTTCCATATTTCATAATAGTTGGGAGAATTGCTTTTATATTTGTTGGCACATAAAAAATATATAGTCGAGAGGCTAACCAAAAAAATTACATAATCATTCCATCCTCAGGAACGCTATTGCGTTTAATCCACCCTTTTGAAGGAGAGTGAGAGTACTTGCATCCACCTTCTTGTACACATTTCTCAAAAATTAGAAGAAACATAAGAAACTCGTCCACAAACCATTATTCTATGCATATATTTAAACTTTAGGGTGTGAGAGAAATGACTGCGTTTCAAGTCTTTGTCCCCTCTCCTTCCTCCTCCTTCCCTTCCCTTTTCCCTTTCTCTGCACTTCATCTCTCTCTCTCTCTCTCTCCCCCTCTCTGTCCTTGTTTATCTTGTTTTTTTCTCTCCAAAATATACATGTAACCTCTCTCTATATATTCATATATTTTTCTTCGAGTCCCGGTGTTCCCCTTTCCCTTTCTATTTTCTTTATAATTTCACTCTCCTGTATCCTGTTTCAACATTAAACAAAACCCAAAACAGTTTTTAATCATCTAAAATATTTATTTTTCTAAAAAAATCATTTCCTGTTTTTTGTTTCCTTTTGATGTTGGCATGGCTGGTTTAGATTTAGGCACTAGTACTTCTCGCTACGTTCACCAGCTTCACCACAGACCTGACCTTCAGCTCCAGCACCAGCCTGATCCTGAAGACGAGGATCCCAATAGGGCTGGAGACGGTCTTGGAAGTGTTGGTCGCTTTTCTACTGACCACAACCCCGACGATGGCCTGCATCAAGGCCTTGACCTGGTTGCTACTGCGGCCAACTCCGGGCCAGGAGACATCATGGCCCGTAGGCCTCGAGGCCGTCCACCTGGTTCCAAAAATAAAGAGAAGCCTCCGATTATCATCACTCGCGAGAGTGCAAACACACTGCGTGCCCACATTCTTGAAGTAGGAAATGGATGCGATGTATTCGAGTGCGTGGGTAACTACGCGCGTAGACGGCAGCGTGGGATTTGCATACTGAGCGGAGCAGGAACAGTAACAAATGTTAGCATCAGGCAACCAGCTGCAGCAGGATCTATAGTGACTCTCCATGGCAGATTTGAGATCTTATCTCTGTCTGGATCTTTCTTGCCGCCTCCAGCCCCTCCAGGCGCGACGAGCCTCACAATCTTCCTTGCTGGGGGACAAGGCCAGGTGGTGGGAGGAAGCGTGGTGGGAGAGCTTACCGCAGCAGGCCCAGTTATAGTGATTGCAGCATCGTTCACAAACGTGGCATATGAGAGGCTGCCTTTGGATGAGGATGACCAATTGCTGATGCAGAGTGGTGGAGGGGGTGGAGGTGGTGCTGGTGGTGGGATTGGGGTTGGGAATAATGGTCCTTTTAATGAAGCAGGAGCGGCTTCCGGGGGGCTTCCGTTCTTTAATTTGCCGCTTAATATGCCATCTAACGTGCAGTTGCCAGTGAATGGATGGGCAGGTAACTCAGGAGGTAGGGCTCCGTTTTGAGAGAAATAATCGAATAGGTTGCTGGTGATTTTGTGATGTGTTGTATTATGGAAGCCAATTGTGGCTTTGCTGGATTGGAGCAGCGTTCTTTGGTTGGCTTTGTTGGGCTTGTTGAATAATAAAAGGTCAGCAAAATTCATGGATTATCTATCCTCAAGATCATGATCATGTTACTTCTTCTCCATCTCCTTCTTGATCTTATGGTGATGTTTTAATTTAGGGTATAACTTCTTGTTTTCCCAGTCATCTATTCTCCGTTTCTTTTTATCTTTTAGATTCTGATGGTTCCTTGAAAATAGCCTCCTTGTTCATTGTGAAACTATCTTCTACTTTATGAGAAATGGTTTGATGATGTCTTGACTATCTTAATTGAAAACTGCAACTTACTTAATTTCAGTGATGCTGATACATCAACTAGGGTTTCTTTTGGTTTTTCTCTCTTTATTTAAACTTCCTCTTGGATCTCAACCAGGTTCTTTTTGTTGGTGATATGGTAACATATACAATATGGGGTATTTTTTTTTTCTGAACCACTTTGAGGTAAATCTTGTGGGATTTGGTAACATGGGATTGTGTCTTTTGCATTGTTTTTCGGAGGGAATAAATATGGTAGTAAGGAACCGAGGTTTTCAATAAAAACATGGATTCCTTTCATTGGATGTACTTTTTTTTGTTAACCACCAAGAGTTGTATTAATTTTCTAGCCGACTTTCTTGAGCTAGTTAGATCTCTTGGGAATGAACTATGCAACTAGTTTTCTGTAATAAATATAACTTTCCTGTCTTCAAAACCTCTGGCATAAAAAATGAAATGACAGAAAAACCAAGAGCTTGTTCATTAGCATGTTGCTAGTACTAAAAGCACTCCCCTTTAAGATATACATAAGTTTCCAGGCAACAACAGGGATTAGTAATTTATTAATTATTATTAATCATACTTTATATGTTCTTCTGCCAACAAGGGTTTTTATTTTTTTAAGATAAAGTAATTCATTATAGCTCTTCTTTACAGACAATTTTAGAAATCCGATTGGGAAGTAGGATTATTACTTTTAAAAATTGAAGGTTCTGCATTGTTTTTATCCCCTCACACTTGGTAAACATACAAAGAGCTAGCAAATAATCAAAAAAAGATTTGCCTTTGGTAATGAAATCAATTATGGTCATCATATCCATGTACTCAGTGTCTGTAAGGAAGAACTTTAGTTTTCTTGCCCTAAAAATTAAAACCGTTCGTACTCGAGATTATTATTATTTGCGCTGCATGAATATGTTCAAATATTTAGCAGCTTCTTACCCTCCTCCTGCTCCCTTTATATCTACATTGAGTAACAGGTTACTTCATCCTCCATTTTACTTCTAAACTAGTTGCAAATCCTGAATATATGCGCTGTGATGTTTGTCATTTCCGAATATTTTGTTTTGGGTTTTTTTTTATAGAGAAGTTTTTTTATTTTTGTTATGATAATGCAAAACAATTTATTTGCTATTGTTAACTTTAAATCAGCAATAAAGAGAAAAATATGACCATTGTTCTAGTAATCGATCGCATGAAATTTAAATGGAAAATTAATTCCAATTAACTTGATAAAAAATTGAGTCTCAAGTGTATGTGTGTGCAAAGTTCAGCAAAAATGTTCTAGTGTAATTCCAAGAAATACTAAAGCCCAACATATCTAGTTTATCATATAAAAGAAAGAAAAAAGAGCAGAAACAATTTGATTCACAAGGAAAAAAAAACTAGCAATCATAAGAACTTACTAAACAGCCATTGTACCAAATTATGAGGGAATTAGATATGAAATTTGGATGGCTGAGAATAGATATCCACATCGTCTACCTCGTAAAAGTTGTAGATTGAATGGTTTCTTGGATGTCAAGAATGGTTTTTTTAACTCACATGTTCATGTACAAAATATGCTCAGAATAACAATATGGTTAGGTTTTCCTGAATTCAAGCTGATACACCTGTGTATTTTATGGTTTATTGGATGTTCGTGGAAGCTTGCAAGCCCGATTCGGCAGTACTGTCAACAAAGCCAGAAATGGCTATACTAGAATGTTACCTTATTTGATCTCGGATCCAATCGCCAAGGAAAGTAGTTTAGGCCATATAGGAATAGAAATCTATGGATTTCCTTATATTCCTTTTCCATCAGCTATCAGCTAGCAAAGAAGGATTTAGGTCATCTCGGATTACACTCAGAAGCCCTTCCCGTCATGTATGGAACTTTAACAGCAGCTAGGTCTAGAGGAAAAATTATGAGCATTACGTTCATGCATAGCTTTTATATTAAAGTTAGCACAATTAATAGTATCAATCCCGGTATTAATTACACAACCTTGACTACTGTTTGAAATTAAAACCATTTATATTGAAAATAATATTGCTAATACTTAAAGCAGTGAACCAGATACCTACTAAAGCCAAGCAGAAACCTGCTGCTACAGGTCAAGCAGATACCTGCTACAGGCCAAGCAGCTGAGAAGAAATATAAAGAATGAGAGTTGTTAGAACTAGCAGATCAATCAAACCAAAATAACCATTAACTCCGATATCAATGAGGATTCAGATTGTTGTATTCGCAATCCCTTCTTTTGAAAAGGTGAAGAGCTCATAGCCCGTGGTTTTCGTTGAAGGCAGCTAGTGTAGTTCGACAAAGCAGAGGCCCTGAAAGGATAGACAAATACTCTGGAGTTCACTCTTCTAGAAAACGCTCTAAGAATTGTGGCCTATATCTAGGGTCAATTCTCGTTCTTGCTTTCAACCATATCTATTAGTGCTTTTTGTACCTTGTATGAATGAGACTGCCCCTTTCCGGGGTTCCTTAATGGAGCAGAGTCATTAGGACTCTTGTCCTAAAAAAATTATAGATAATTAACTAAAATTGGTATTAGTGTGATTCAAAAGATAATGAGAAACCCATCTTGGTTCACTGCTTTATATATGAAAAAGGTAGAAGCGAATTTTCTATATATATATATATATATAAACTGTGATAAAAAAAAAAAGAGCTTCGGTTTGGACGTTACTCGAATAAAACTATCATTTGTCCCCGGTTATGATGGATTTGGCTATGAAATTAACATAAAAGAAAAAAATATATATATCGTTGTGAAAAAAATTCTAAAATGAATGGCTTGTTGGTTGCTAAGAATTGTATATTTAAGCTCACAAAATTAACAATAGAATCATATAATATAAACCAAAAAATGATTTTAAGTTGATTCTAGAGGGAAAGTGAATCCCATATTGTCTAGTTTACTATATAAAAAATCACAAATAAACCTAATAATTAAAAAAAACTCCAGCCTACTTTGTTTGGATGCTACCTAAACCATGCATGCTACAATTTATCTCTCAAATCATGAAGGATCTAGCTAAGCAATTTAATTAGACATACACACCTATCTTGCATAAAAGTTTCAGATTCGGTGGATTCTTTGGTTACAAGAATTTGTTTTTTAAGCTCTTCCACCGATCGAATAATTAATTAATTATAAACGGAATATTGAATTTAAAAAAAATAGATAAATCGGTAATAACTCAAAGTAATTTTATATTTCATAGAATTTTTAGCTTAAGAGGAAGAGAGTCATGAAAAAATAAATATCCACTTGCATTAGAAAAAAACAAACACAAAGGATAAGATTTTGAAGACAACAACAACAGTTTTGTTATTAAGGTAATATTTAGACCTGTCCTAAAATTAAGAGGGCAGTACCAATTTATCTATTTTTTTAAGATAATATGATAATCATTATTATCTATTTTTTCCTTGCCTGGATACCTCACGTCGCATAATATAAAACCATAACACGAAGTCATAAGAGAAAGCAGCATATCATAACCTAGCTAACCCAAAGCCAAAATCTTCATTTTCTCATACAGTCCATTGTAGCATCTAATACATAGCGGATGAGGAAAGTACTGCTTGCCATATCCAATAAAATCCATATTGAACATTGATGAAACGAATTATCGTAGTGCTTATTTATGGGCATTTGATTCATTAAAGTACTCTAGTTTAGAATATTTCACCTCATGTTAGATTTTACGAGGCAATGATGATGGTGAGCTGAGGATGAATTTTAAATATACAAAAGACTATATTATATGACTTGTTTATGTGTACAAGGACTTGTATAATACTTGAAAAGCTGGTGGGATATTTTATAATTCAGCGTTGTAAACCACCATCTTCTGCTGTTCGGCACATGGTAGGAATTTATTAGGGTGCTTTGATGCTTGCTTCTATCTTTTTCCCAAGAGACTTGCTCCTCTCCTATCTATTATATAATAGATGATAGATTTATACATCATATTATCATGGTTCTTAATTCATGACGCAATTATATCTGTATTTGGTTGGGATTTCTCGCTGCTACTTAATTTGTCCAAATTCATGCCTTTGGAATCTTGACAATCTAAAAGCAGCCTCAACTCATCAGAGTTACATCATCAGAGGTGGCATGAAAGAGTAATGTGGATTTCTTCCACTCAAAGAACTTGCAAGAACTAAAAGGTACGGCTTGATTTGAAGCTTGGAGAACCTGCAAGGTGAGTCTCAAAAGATGATGATGTATATCATAGGTTGTAAAATATAAGAAACAACACACGAAGAAGAAGCCTGCCTAACTAATTATCACTACATGTTTAAGGTTGTGGCCATAATTGATAAGACCTCAAGCCTTGGCCACTCATTATGGGAGAATGAGCCTACTTTTCTTCCCAGTTACAGCAGTGAACTTACCAGGTTTTTCCATTTTATTTATTACTTTTATTGCTGTAGATGATCATGGTACGTAGTGAAAATTAAAAGCAATATACATGGGAGAAGATTATTCGAGGATTTAAAAGGTTGTTAGAAAATTAATGAAGCTCTATGCTTACCCAACATGCTTAATAAAATAAGGCAAGTGTGTGGTGGTTAAATCATGAACAAAACACCTTGATTAATTGCACATGAGCTGACCGGATCTTAAGCTCACTTAGCATGATATGAAATTATATTTGATTCTAAGCTGTCATCTATATAGTTAATTAATTAAGAGCAGTTGAATTTCATAAGGCCACAAGAAAACATTTTTTTAATAATATATGTTAATGTATAAACAATGGCCAAATAGGATAATTAATTAACAAGTTGTTTATGGTTGGTGTGCTGTGATCTTGATAAAGGCGACAACGATGATGATGACATTGTACCATGGAGTTTCTGATCACTTCCTCTTCCTTTTCTCAACTTTCTTATAGGGTTTGGTTTTGTCAAATGATCGACTGGATGCTTTTGAAAATCATGTCTGATTCTTTGATCGTTCCTAGTCGAGATATCCACATTTTTAAAATGTGCACACAGTAATCACAATATCTTAGCCTTTTACTAGCTACGTCAACGTCATTTGCAGTGGGTTAGATATATTTTTAAGTAAAAAAATGAATATATAGATTTTTTTCATCATATTTTTTTATATTAAAAAACTTTTAATTACAAATTGAAATATTTATACACATCTAATTAAATAAATCAATATTTGATAAGGAGATGCTCAAATTAAGATATTTAATCTCATAAAAAAAAAGTACAAAGTTCAATTCTCAAAAAAATTAAATATTAAAAAATAAAATTGAAGAAAAAAAATAAACTTCTAAAAATAATCTAAAAAAACCTAAAGTGAATGTGTGTGAACTTTTAAGACTCATGATTGTGGTCATTAAGCCAAGGCTCACCACATATAAAAAGCAAACCCAAAATAATGAATAAAATTCTCAATAAAAAAATATTGATAGTGAAAGTGAAAAAAAATATTTGAGTCAACCCGGGTTAACTTACTAACCCCATGATCATGGGTATAGGACTGAGATAGCCCTTAATAATGAAAAGTAAAAAAAAAAAAACATGAAAACCAATTTCAAAAAAATCAAATGTTAAAGGATGAAATTGAAAATAGATTAATTTTATAAAATGATTTTAAAAAAAAACCATAATCAACCCTTGTCAATCTTCAGAATCTGTGACTCCGGTCATAAGACTAATACTAACTCTATAGAAAGTAAAAAAAAAAAAACAAGAAGTAACATATTCCATAAAAAAATATTGATGAATGAAATTACAAAAACAAATACAATAAGAAAGAAACCTAAACAAAATAAATAACAATAAAAATAATAGGGACCGAATTCGATATAAAAATAAATTGAAATCAAATGTTAGGAATGAAAATAAAAAATAAATTCAATTAGTAAAAGGATAAAAAAAATAAGGATCAAATTTGATATTAAAATCAAATTAAACCAAATGATTAGAAATGAAACTAAAAAAAAAAATAACTAGCAATCAATGTTAAACAATAAAATATTTTAGATGTTTTATTTGTAAAAAAAAAAACTATTATCAAACGATGAAATTGGAGAAGAAAATAGAGCAAAAAAATAACGATGTTGACCCATGTTAACTTTTCAAATATGTGACTTGATTCATTAGGCCAGAAACACCATATATAGAAAAATAGCACGCCCAGTCCCTAGAAAATCAAACGCTGAAGGATGAAATTGAAAAAAAATCACACAAAAAAATCTAAAATAAAAATCATAATTAAAAGAATGAGGGTGAAAATTGAAATAAAAAACAATTTAAGGGCAACTATAAATTTTTTATTGGAAAATTGAACTAAAAAGAAAAATAGCTTTAGCAAAAAAAAAAAAAGGAGTAAATTGTAAAAAAAAATTACACACCATAAACTTGAATTAAAAAATAAAATTAAAAACTAATAATTTTTTTAATAAAAAAATAAGAATCAAATAAAAAAAATAATATACGACAAAACTCATGTGAAAAGTTAAATAGGCTGATGCTTGTTTCTATTAATTCCAATGACAAAGATGCCCTTCTTCCTGTGTTTAAGAAGAAGAAAAAACAAGTAGACCAAAAAACATCATTAATTTCTTTTTACTTGGAGGTTAGATAAATCATTTTATTGTTCCTAAATTTTTTTAAAAAAAAAACTAAAAATCATATATTATTGGAAAAATTTATAATAATTAATAGATCATGATAAAAAAAAACCCACCCAGACCATCCTAAACTCATAAGTCTTGCTTTTTTGCTGGGAAAAAGAGTCCATACACTGCAACATTGAATAGTAAATTTAGTTTGGGTGAACAGTATTTTGACTACACAATTTAGAGTTTTTTCTAAACAATGTAATCCAAATTCAATAAAATTCCAGAGAAAAAAAAAAGAAGCAATAGTAGATAGATTTTAACCATGATAGCCCGTGTCATGATCACGACATGAAAACGATTTTGAGATACATGTGTAAAGAAATTAATAGTGTTGTTGAGATCGAGATCTTATAAACACAGTGCTTATAAGATCTAAAATCTGTAAGGATTGAGACAGACTAAAAAGCATATTACGGTAATAAATAAACCATATAGATGAATCAATGAAGGGATATGTGGACAAATTAGCTGATTCAAGCAAGCAAAACTACAGACCACGAATTTCTTAAGTGCTTAACGAATGTATTAATCAACGGCCATCTCTTGCAAAGGAGAATTTCTACTTTAGTGATACGAGGCATGTATCTACCTTATTGCTCTCGAGAATTGGTGTTCTTCGCATGGAGTTATGCATCTGATGATTGTGACAATGGATGTCTTTATCATTAGATAGTGAATGTCGACTTGTAAGGAAAAAAACAAAAAAAAAAAAACAAAACTATCTGGCATGCATCCAAAAGAAATGTGCTCCAGCTTTTGAGGTTTTAGACGAGAATATTATTGAATTTTACTAAATTAAAGGACATGATTAATTTAAGCAGCCAGTGCCACGAGGATCTCTTTTTAAACAGATCAAATCAAATCCATATATTCTGAAGATTGCAACTTGGAAAACCAAAGCCATTTCCCAACAATGTAATCCTGGGCTGGACGAGACGTTTGCTCCCATAAGGACCAATATTAGCTTTACCAGCACGATGGGGGAGCATATACTCTGCCCATTGTCGATTATGACACAGCCCATGATTGATCTTGCTCTAGCCCAAGCCGAATTCCCTCACTTTCTATTTCTTTTTTAGAAATTCCCTCTCCTAAGAAAAAACTAAGTGCCTCTAAATAATCACACGTTAGTGGGATCGAAAATTAGTCTGCGAGAATGTAACGAATGGAGTGTAACTGTACCCTACTTGTCACTGAAATATTTATTTATTTATTTTATTTTGACGAGGCAATTTCTGAAAGCAAGGTTATGAAAACTCTTTTACGTTGTTATTTTCTGTTTCCAGTTCCATCATATCAGAGGAAGTAATTGTACAGATTTCAAAACGTAGCAAATAGAAGCTTCAAT
>Ga0325411_1002687_pt1 | contig 20114 bp, 13 predicted proteins | sample PopdelMetagenome_13_FD_206181 | JGI IMG/M metagenome (GOLD analysis project Ga0325411, IMG submission 206181) | Populus deltoides microbial communities from Bellville, Georgia, United States - Xylem-PdIQD-R4 | ecosystem: Host-associated > Plants > Phyllosphere > Stem > Wood/Secondary xylem...
TATCATCTCATGGCTGTTCTTGTTCAATACAGTTATTATTATTCTCTTCTCTATAATTCTTGTAGAAGAACAACCAGACCCTTTTCTCCTTTTAAGCTATCCTCACCCACCCGTCTTGATCTATCCTCATCTTATAATACTCCAATCAGCCACAGTTCAAGATCATTCAAGTTACCTAGAAACAGGTGTCATAAGGTTGTTGTCTCTGAAGAAGAGAGCACTGTTGGGCCCGCTTCTGCTGCCACCGACACTGATGTGTTTAGGCTCACTTACTTAGAGGTGATATTTTCGGTTTCTTCTTCATCTGGGCATCCCTTGCCTTATGCATGATTGATCTGTTTTCAGTTTTTTTTCCTCTTTGAAATAGTATCCATTTCGTTCTTTTTAATTTTAGGGGAATAGCTGGTTGTGGGAGGTAGGCGGGGCTAATATTTTGGTTGACCCAATCTTGGTGGGTAACTTAGATTTTGGAATTCCATGGCTTTATGATGCTGCCAAGAAGGTCCTTAAGAATTTCCAGGTACTGCTCCTTCTAATCTTTGAACTGTTAAGTGTTAACTGCCTGCTGAATTTTGACCCTATGCTCTTTGCCTTTTTTGTCGTCCAAGCATATACAGAGTCAATTTAATTTGTAGCCTACTAGCTATTAAAGTGGGGCTACGCTCGGTAGTGGCATTTTACAATTATTTTCCTTTGTAATTTATTGTGGGAATGATTGTGATTGATGGAAATTGGTAATATAATGTCAATATGAAGCTTAGTGATCTTCCTCAAGTGGATTGCCTGTTGATCACTCAAAGCCTCGATGACCATTGCCACTTAAAGACCCTAAAGCCACTTTCTGAATCATCTCCAAATCTCAGAGTCATTGCAACTCCAAATGCTAAGCCTTTGCTGGATCCCCTTTTTAGTAATGTAAGTTTCTCTCGATCGCAAATTTTATCTCTCATTTTTGGTTGCATTGACCAGATATGCATATTTCTTGAGTAAATGCCTTTTTTTTTTTTAATGGGACATGAACATTATCTACTGTTGGAAAGAGATATAAAAGACAGCATAATGACTTTTAAACTTTAAAGCATCAATCTTGACTTCACTAGTATCTATCTAGTCACATTTTTTCCTCAGTAGGATTCTTCTATAAAGTTCTTCTTTCTAAGCACACCATCACCCATGCCATCACTCATGGGAGAAATTATGATCTTTCTGTCCTCGTAAGAAGTAATGTCACATTTCCAGAGCTTCAGAAATTGATTCTGCAGAGTAATAAGCTTCTTTTACTCAATAAACTACTGGACTTGCTACAAGACAAGAGGAAGAGTCATGAAGTTACTCTAGTCATTCTCCCTTTGAAAAAAAGTTCTTGGTTGTGCTTGGTCTGTGTATCACAGGCTTGCTTGGGTAAGAGACTACATGAGTGGTTGCAATCATGCGTGTATGGGCGCATGCTTGTTAGTTAAGGCAGACTAAACACTTGCCGATACCATGCAGTCACTATTCTAGATTTGAGCCTGCGCCATTGTTAGATTGAAGCAGAGCATAATTTATGGCTTCGTTTTTACATTAAAAAGCTATGGTCATACCAGTATACCACATAAACATGATTTTGGATGGACTTAGAAGGTTTTCCAGTGCATGTGTGCTCTCTACTCTCCCCTTCCCAATGTAGATGTTGTGATGAACAATCCATGCACTGAAGTTACTTCAAAACAGTTTGAAGCTTTATGATTGGACATGCAATGCTACGATAAAAGATAATTTGTCATGTATTTTTCATGTAACGATGATTTAATACATCTCATTCAAATACAAACAAAGCCCTCACATTTCTTTCAGGTCATTTATCTAGAACCTGGTGAGAGTTCTGAATTTGATGCCAGAAATGGCTCTAAAGTTGGAGTTAAAGCAACAGCAGGGCCAGTTCTAGGTCCTCCTTGGCAGCGCCCTGAGAATGGGTAAGAGTTTCTGTGCTTGCAAAGTTGTACTAATTACTTGTGTTGCCTATGTTCAGTACCCATTCCAGTATTAAGTGACTATCTGGTTATGAACTCAGATACCTCATCAATTCTTCACGAGGTCAATTAACACTCTACTATGAGCCTCACTGTGTATATAACAAGGATTTTCTTGAGAAGGAGCGTGCTGACATTGTTATCACACCAGTCGTCAAACAGCTTCTGCCTAAATTTACTTTGGTTTCAGGACAAGAAGATGCAGTTAAACTTGCGAAGTTGCTGCGTGCCAAGTACTCAGCCTGTACCTTGTTTTTTACATCTCTGTTGACGTACTTATTTATGGCTGCTATATATTTTTATTGACTTGTCCTTATTTTCTAGGTTTATTGTACCAATGAAAAATGGAGACCTCGATGGCAAAGGGTTTCTTGCCAGTATCATTCAGGCAGAGGGAACAGTAGAATCATTCAAGGTTTGCTATCTTTTTACCTACAGACTACATAAGTTCTCATAGAGTAAAATCAGTTTAGGGGTGCATGATTCTGGATAATGCAAAAACAATATGGGGTAACTGTGTCATGTTTTAACTATTATGTACTGTATGAGATGAATTGCAAGGCTAGTGCTCCTAAATTGATGTAGTACAACACGGGAGAGAATAGTAGATCATATAAGGGATATATATTGTTGGAGTGCGATGCAAATATTGCTATTTTTCTCCTTTCCCTTATTCTCAACTGAGTACTGGAAGATAAGGAGCCTCTTCATGGATCCATTTTGTGATTTATCAAAAACAGCCTAATCATTGTGACAAAAGTTGATTGTTGTCACTCCTTTCAAGATTTAATCAAACTCTGCCCAAAAGTAGTACAATTTCATAGTAGGCAAAGCTGGGGAAGAAAAAGGGAAAATGAAAATCTGTTCAACCAATTTATTCGAGTCAAGTTTTATTTGAAAATGAAAGAATAATAAGTTTATAATTTGAAGAAAAAAACAGAAAGGCAACTAAAAATATCTTACTTTTATGCACATCTGCAATATTACTTGATATATCGTAAAAACTACAAATCACTTGGTTGTATTTGTGCAAAGAATCTTGTCTAAGCTATGTCAAGTCCAACTGAGTGATGTCAAACTTCTGTGGTGGATATCCCTGTGTGGAAGGTATATGAGCTGCATTGTAAATACATAGATGCCAGTTTGATGTTGTCATATTTGTGTGACTAGTGGTGACTAAATTGATATCATCGTGTGCTGGGGTGCTAGCTAGCTGGGCTTTCAGGGACACTGCGGACAGATTTATTTGGTGTATAGTCAATATAGTTCTCTTCTTGTTGTGTCCTCATATTACAAAAAGAAAATGCGTTTTGCAGTAAGTCAACAATGAATTGCTGACAGTCTGGAATCAGTTCTGGTCTCTCTTTTTTGGGTTAAAATACGGTAGTTTGACAAGCAGCAGCTATATGTCCTCTTTGATTGTTGTAAACATTCTTTTCTAGCCCCAGGATCACTTGTCCTCTCTATTTGGTGAATTTTTCCTGCATATAAAGCTGAACATTGAGGCATCAAAATCTTCTATTTTTGTAGGAGCTTTTAGCTAAGGAACTACCAGATACCCAGGCACTTGAGCCTACCCCTGGTGTGCCGCTGGAAATTTCAGCACCTTGAAATTTTCAAGTTGCCTTTTTTTAGCTAGTTGATAACGTTGAAACGGATCATCTAGGACTAGTAAGGGCGAGGGGGTAAAAGACAACCAAAGTAAAGGGAATGATCTCTGTAACTTGAATTGGATTTTTCTTTGACCGTTGTAGTATTATGGAAATTTTTGGCTCCCTTGCTATGTATTACGTGTGTCTTTTCTGAATATTATCTATAAAAATGAATAGAAAATGACTTTGCAATTAATTCATTATTGCTGAAGATGCCTTCATTAATGCACAGTAGTGCAATGGGATTAAGATACTAATTAAAATGTAGTCTTGCATACTTAAGAAGTTTGCCAACCTAAGATGGTATAAAAACTGCCGTGGCAATTTTATACAGAAACTGGAAAATTTTGTTTCCGATTTGTGTTCGTACGTACAGTGCAGTCACTGGTGAGTTACATTATGGTTTTGCACTTTCTTTGAAATTATGCTGTCATGTAATTCATTAAAACGCAAGTAATTCTTCAATGATATGAAATATAATTGCTGAGTCTCATGCGTAAGAAATGTCTTCAAGCAATTTAATTTAATTTAATTCATTTTTTTTTAGTCAAGATGTCTGGTGACTTGATATACAAAGATCAAGAGCAGGTAATTAGTAGCAAGTAATGTCTGGTAAGCCAAGGTGATCGATAACTATGGCAGTACCAGGTGATATCTGGTAAGTCAGGTGATCGGTAGCTGGTACCTATAAAAGGTCATTTTTGATTGATATAAGACCCACGTGGGGTCTCAAAAAATCTCTGGTAAGTGTTGGACTCTAAACCATTAAAGATGAAAAATGAGTTTAGGCACGCTGTCTCGACCCAAACACATTGGGCTCGGGGTGCGCTTCTAATCCCGAACACATTGGGCTCGGGATGCGTGCCCGAACCCTAGAGAATGTTGGGGTGCCCAGCCCCTCTGTTGGGCATTGACACGCCCATCCCAGTATGGGTCAGGCTAGCATGCCCGAACTTATATTCCTTGAGTCTAAATATATATTATGTTTTTTAAAGTGTATTTTGAAAGAATTTTTTGAATTTATTTTTTTATTTGAAGTTTTAATTATATTTTATTTAGATTCATCAATAATAAAATATGGAAATCGGTTACTAGCTAGTTGTAGATGAACACAGGTTCTTGATGGAAACTAGTTTAGATGGCAAAGTTGTTTGTAACTATTCGATTACTAGACTTGTGACCTGTAAAAAAATGTATTTATTTATTATAAAAAATTAACAAAAAGTAGGTTAGGTTTTTTTTAATTGTGTTTTGGAATGTAATAATGATTGCTTTTTAAAATTTTTTTTATTTTAAAATATATTAAAAATATATTTTTTTATTTTTTAAAAATTATTTTTGATATTAGTATATAAAATGATTTGAAAATATCAAAAAAATATTAATTTAAAATAAAAAATAAAATAAAATATAATTATTTTTAAAAATGTTTTTAAAACAAAATATCAAACACATCCGAGAGAGCGGCAAAGCTCTTTCTATGGAGTATATGCAGCTGCAATTCCAAACCTTGAACAATTTCTCTTGGATCACATGCTGTAATAAATGCTGGAAAGCAGATGGATTAAACAATTTGCAGGCTTCTTGGTTCTTTTTTTTTCGGTTTCAAATCTCTTCTTCTTCATACATTGTCCGTCCTTGAACTCATATGGACAGTTCAATGAACCAAAATAAGTCTAAATGGGAATGCCCACAAGCACGAGCACGAGCACGAGCACGAACCCAGACTTGTCTTTATACTGAAAGTAGCCATTTCCATGGAGAGCCTTCATCAAATAAGATTTGAGGTTTTTTTCTGAAGTGGTCATGCAATAAAAGCATCAACATACTGTTACACACCCTCTCTCTCGGAATACACGGTAAAACTTCAAGTATCAACATTTATAAAAGCATCATGCCTTGGACATGACAAAAAAAATTGATATTCTTCAGATTTTTCTGTCAGGCCATCGGAGTATTCAGAAGTCCCATCAGAATGACACTTCACCACGTAAACCAAGAAATGACTTTATTAGTTTTAAGTAGCTGCAGGAGTCATTTAGCCTTAAGATTCACTGAAGAGACACGTCTCCGTAGTTTTTTTGCAATTTAGCACATTGAGATAAAAAAAATTGATATTTATATGTGTCGGAAACAACTATCTTAAATTATAAAATCACATGATATAATTTACAATAATATATATATATATATATATTATAGACACATTAAAACTCTAATAATAATATTATTGTTGTTATCAGAAAAATATTGACAAAATAAATTTAATAATATCAACAAAAATTATCAATGATAATTGGAGTAGATCACACAAACCGTTCAAAAGTGATATTGTGATTTTTGTAGACCGATAAAGAGATGTAAATATATATTTGACATTGTAGTTTAAAAAGACATTTTTAGCTGTGGTTTTAAAAAAAAATCTAAAAAAATATATGTTTTGTAAAAATATCACAAAAGGATTTTTATATGTAAAATAAATAAAAAAAAGGTCTCCATTAATAAAAAGTATGTTATTTTTATAAAATTAAGATTTAAAATTAATGCAATTTTTATTTATTTATTGGTTGATAAAAAAATATAAGTTACCACAACATTACATCTACCTTGAATGACAAAATAAAAACTGGAATTTTTCAAAAAAAATTCATTTTTTTATATTATTTTTATTTCTTTGAATTGTTTTAATATATTGATATTAAAAATAATTTTTAAAAAATAAAAAAATATTTAAAAAAATTAATATTAATATATTTTTAAACGAGGTGTAAATGTATGGTTGGTTGGTCCCATGTGTACCAAGTACACCCTCTTGACAAGTAAAATATATTATAATTGGTATGGAATCTTGGACGGTAAGATTTTTAGGTATGAGTGGATCTCACCTGGGCGGCGGCAATAAATTATAAATGGTGTTTTATAATTTTTTATTATTATTATTTAAAATTAAAATTTTATATTCTTGATTTCTTTTTATGTTTTGATATTAAAAAAAATAAAAAATAAAAAATTATTTTAATATATTTATAAATAAAAAAAACAAATGTACAAGCCTTCAACACCACGCTAGCCTGAATACAATTTAAAACGCCGAGAGAATATACCGGGACACCAAGATAATGATTACTCACGATGCACATTTCAGGTTTATATTTTATATAAGAAAAAAGCTCCCAATCAAAGTCAGCAGATTAAAATTAAAATATGATACTATACGCGGTATATTCGGAGGTGGGCCATGGAACTGTACACATTGGGATAGTATATTTCCTTGTTCTGTTTTTTATTGCAAGGAACGTGTAGTGAGATAAATTATAGAAATTGCAGCAACTTCACACCCTTGTCCTACGCATTGACGTGTCGGCCTGGCACAAAAACATAATATTCTTGCATATTCGGGCTTGCATGCTCATTCTGGTATTTAAAGTATGCTTTCGTATCGTGATTGGACATTTGTTTGGTACAATCGTTGTTTTAAAATTTATTTGATTGTGAAAAATATCTGCGGGGATAATATTCAATTTAAATTGATGTTTTCTCCATTTCTGTGATATTGAAGAGCGTGTTTGGTAGTGTGGTTGCGGGTGCTTTTCAAATAACTTTTCATGTCAAAATACATGCCAATGATGTTTTTTCATTTTTTAAAAATTATTTTTGACATCAGCACATCAAAACGATCCAAAACGTATAAACCATATTAAATTTTAATAAAAAAAAATTTCAAATTTTTTAGAAACACAGCCGCAGCTATGTTCTGAAACGGTACCGTAGAGAGGACACTATTTCATAGCCAAATATCATATTTTATCAACATCTTTCTAAACCAAACACAAATTATTTTTTAGCAGCCAGTTTTTTTAAATCAGTTCCAGTATCACCACCATACAAGCAAAATGTTACACAAAACATCACCTTCTCCTTTGTTAGTGCCGGTTTGTTTTCACCGTTGGCCACGTGTTTTTTAAAAAATAATTATTTTTGCTTGAAATTATTTTTATAATTTTAAAATTTTTTTATGGGTTGATATCAAAAATAAAATTTTAAATTTTAGAAATATATTATTTTAATATATTTTTAAATAAAAAACAATATAATATATTAACAACATTACAGCCGGTGGATGTCCCGTCCAATATGCCACATGGATCACCAATTATATTGGTGAATCCCCCTGTTACAGGTTTCCAAGAATCGGCTCAACATCATGCAATATTTTCTTCAATCAATGCAGAAACTACCAAAAACGCGTTTATAAGTAGTGTCGTTGACTAAGCTTTATCAGAATTTGATTCAATGATACCACTGTGATCCACATCACTAGCTAGCTAGCTCGGCAAGCAAGGTCTTTTGTAAGGTTTGACGAATCCTTGCATCTCACGGCCCTATAACTTTCCGCTCCTGTATATATATATATATATATTTATTTATTTCTTGTGCCAATCCCCATTCAAGTAATGCTAGAAATTAATCATTCCCTGAATCAGTCCTCATATCGGTCCATGAACAAAATATTGTGCCAATACACTAGTTTTATTAGTGAAGTTAGGGTTACTCTTTTCTTATACCTAAGATTTTTTAGTAACCTTCCAATATCAACTCAATTGTCTTCAATTTTTTTATATTTTATTTTTTGGCTACAAAAACGATGCTCCCATCAAAATCTTTTGAAAGGAAAAGGTCACGGATCGATGTGGCTGACTACAAATTTGTTCCAAGAAAATTGCGGTTTTACAATCAAAAGTTGGGCCTCTACGTATGGTAAACACATTCAATTCGATATTTGAACATGTTTAGCACCTGCTTTTGTATGGTAAGGTCTAAGTTATTTAAATGCAGAAAGGTGCTTATCACATTCTCTCATTTTCACATCGTATCCCTTCAGCTCGGAAGAGCTGGGCGAAAAGATATCTGATGTGGGCAGTGCCGATTTTTCTTGGTAATAATTGAGGAAGAACTGTACTGGCATCCGCGCATGGACAGCAATTTGAGATATTATTGTTATTGGATGCCCATCTAGTTTTTATTGGTATTTCCGGAAATTCCATCTCCGAAAATTAAAAAGAATTGAACAAATATCTTTAATTATCTCTTTGATTGTTAATATACGGAGAGTGAGGGACACAATTTAAACCCAACAATATTTTCTAGGAAGGAAGGAAATATTTGTTGCTTAAATGGCCGTTGGTCAATGTTTTGATGGTGATATTGTTAGACGAAGGCCATTGCTTGGAAATTAATCAAGCATTTCCCTGAATTCCAATGATGCTTCCTTCGAAATCAAGCCGTTTCCAATAAAGGAATTGTAAGAAAAGGACCATTCGATTGCAAGCAAAGTGGCGAAAAAATAAAGAATTGAAAGCCAGGGGCCAATATTGCAATTGACCTTTCGTTAGTTGCTTCTTGTCCTAGATACACGGTAAATGACCTGTAACGGAACAACAGAAGTTCGAATGTTAAGGAATATATAGATTTGTGTCCGGTAAGCATTTGATGCCTGCTGCATTGTCTTCTGATCTCTTACCAGTGTAATTTATTTGTCTGTCTTCAATCTTATGGAAACCTCAATGGTCGTAAAGTACATGGATCATTATTCATCTTTTCAGCTGACGAGTTGCCAAAGAAAAAAATGGTAGCGAGAAAATAACAAATCAGAAAACAAGAAAAACAAGTTGCACCCGAAGATTCAGAATGATGTCTATCTCATTACATATAGCCTTTGATCTATAGTGTTGGTTACAAAAATTCTAAACCACTCTTATGCAATGGTAGTCAAAACACTGGGGATGTTGTTGTAGTATGTGTGGAGGAAGATGTAGCAGGGGAATTATTAGAATGAGCACCCCCTTCACTATGACTGCCCCCTCCTTCTGATTGCAAAGGCTCATATTGTACATGGTGTGGCTTTTGAGGGAATGTGGGTGGTGCTGCAGCTATTGGTGCATAGATTCCGTTGGCAGCGGAAATAGGGGAAGTTTCCGCTGAGGCGGTTGTGGCAGCCACTGCTGCATATTCGGGTGGTGGAACCCAGATACCACCAACAACTACAAATTGTGGTGCCTGTTGATTGCTGTTATTGTGGATAGTAGGGCTTGGTCTTCTTGTATGCAGACGGTATTTCTGAAACAAATGAAACATAAAACAGGATTAATGCTTTGCTTGATTTCACATACAAGACACAAATAAACAGCTGAAATTTTTAGTTCCTTTGCTGGTTTTCCATCCACCACATGGCCGGCATAATAAAAATTCTCGCCTTTTATAAAAAAAAAACCCAGCATATACTTCATTCTATTTCTGCGCATGAAGATCATTATCTTGAATCCGTTAGGCCAGATCTGTATTTTTCCAAATTCTGAATTCCTAAGCAAATAGTAGACAATCCTGTCTACGAACCCAACTACATGTTCACTAATTTTTCCACTGGCATTCAAGCCAGCTTTCTACCCAGCTTCAACTTTTTTCCAAGCAATGCGGGTTCAAATTATCAACCTGGTGGATTTTGATAACCATATTCCATTTTCCTAATTGAAGATAAATTTATGAATAACAGCGTATGTATAATCATAGATACCAACCTGTAAATGACTCTTGACTTCATCATTAGTAAGTCCATCCACCTTCATTAGCTCCCTAATTTGCTTTGGTGTTGCAGCTGCATTACATTAAATCACAACCACATATCAACACAAATTCAATTCACAGCAATGGCACAACAAAACCATAACCTCACCTCAAAAAGAATCACTAACTCACCATGTGAACCACCAAGCTGTCGAAGAGCATGTAAGAACCTTCTATGCAGCTCAGGTGACCAACACCTTCTTTGCTTTCTTTGATTTCCCCCATCTATGTCTTCCTTTTTATTGCTTCCACCACCAATCCCTCCTGTCGCAACAACCGCTGTTGAACTTGTTGTGGAAGCGGGCACTGAAGTTGGTGCCTTAGCAATTGCCTGATTACTAGTCTTCCCTATACTTTTCTCCCTGTGGAAGGGCTGAAATGCACCTCCAGCCCCATTTCTTTTCACTTCTGTCACCGCTGCCTTTCTTGGCAGATCCTGCAAGAATCAAACACGCAAAGTAAAAACCATTGTTTTTTTGTCTCAATTTTCTCATTAACCCACACAAGGGTTGGCCATTACAGTACCTGTTTTTGTGGTGGATCCGGGGAGTGATTCCACAACTGGACAGATCTAAGCCAATCAGATTTCTTCTTGTGATCATTGTTACCGCTGCTGATGCTAGTCTTGTTTCTCTTACTATTATTATGTGATTGCTGCTCTTGATGATCGTCATTTTCATTATCATTTTTATCATAAGAGTGAGTTCTCTTGATAGGAATAAATTCCTCTAAAACCGGCCCTTCACTTGATGTCTGCTCAGAGCATTCTGATTGTCCATGCATGTTATACTCCGTAGTTGTCCCTGATAACTCCCTCTTACATGCCTCAATCGCTGCAACAAACACACAAACTTCAAAAATTCAATCTTTCTTTAGCTCGCCAAAAAAAAATGGTCCAAGATTTTTTCTTAAAAAAAGGCACAAAACCTTGAGTAACAAGCTCTAAACACAAAGGAAGCTCGCGTTCAAAGACTTGAATCTTGCGTCTTTCTTCTTCTAAAGCTTCTACATATTCACCACACCTTTGTATTTTCTCAGCAAAATCCATTCTTTTTTGTTCAAATAACTAACTCTCCAGTCTCGAGAAGAGGTAGTTCCTTTTTGACTTCTTGATATTATTCTTGGTGGTGATGGTAGTAGAAGAAGCGAAGATAGATTATAAGTAGAAGCACAGGTGGGTCGATCTGGTTAGAAAGCATAGATAGATCCGAAAAAACAAGAAGAATATCGGATCTAAGTAGAATCACAAGATGGAATAAACTTGACAACCAAGCAAAAAAAAATACTACTTGTGTAATATATACACACACAGTAAAGCTAGCTAGCTAGCTAGCTTGTACTGAGAGAGAGAGAGAGGGGGGGGGGGGGGGATACTGGTGAGACCTGTAAAAGAATAAGATAAATAACAAGGGATTAGCCTCAGAAACTTTGGTTGTAGTCAGAGAGAAGGAGAGGGGAGAGGAGAAAAGCAAAAGCATGGCTTGGTTACGAAGGCATGAGATCGAAGTCGGGGCGTCGCATACAGAAACGAATCTTGGATGTGCGGTGTATCCTTGTTTAGAGAGAGAAAGAAGAAGGTACGGGGTTGAATATTCGAGGGCGTGATTCCATTTTCGTCTCTCCGTTGTGGGCTGGCAATGATGTCAGCGTTTTGTCCTTCCATTATCTGGGCGAGTTGTCTATTTAAAAAACAATGTCTCGTTCAAATTCATATATATATATATATAACCAATTTAAAATTTTATAAATATTCAATAATCAAAAAATAAAATTTAATATCCAATAAACAAGATAAAAAAAGATAAACTGATGTGGCATGAGAGAAAAAAACAAGAAAAAATAAGTCACTAGGACACCGATGCTTCATTTTTGACACATTCAATACCGTTAAAAAGATTTTAATGAGAAGATTTTAATCACATTAAAAAACTACCAAATAAGTTTAAAATTGATTATGATTTTTTTTTAGGGTTAATTTATAGTTAATTATGATTTTTTTTTGTGGTCTCCCAAGATGTGATTAGAATTGTTTCGTTGAGATTTTTCTAACGGTACCGGGTATGTCAAAAACAAAATGTCAATATGTTCCTGGTGATCTATTCTTTTTTTATTTTTTATTTTCCATTTCTCTCGACTGTTAAATCACCTTATCTCTCTCTTTTTTTGCCATTAAATCTTGAATTTCATCTTTTCACCATTACAACTTCATAAAATTTTGAGTTAATTTTTGTTTATGTTAATTAATTTGTAAAAAACATACATTTTGAAACATGACAATACAACTATTATTGAGAATAGCAGTTATGTATAAAAACAATATTTAGAAACACGGTTGTGTTAAAACCGTATTATTTTCCAAATATTTTTCTAACCGATATCATTCTCTCAAGATTTTTACTGGACTATGTTATTTAAAAAAAAACATCATTATCTTCAAATAAGATCAAAATACTTGTCTTTTCCTTGTTCTCACCCTCATAGTCCCTGAAATTCAAATAATTATTTTTTACTTTCTAATTTTACTAAAATTATATGTTAGTTTTAATATTTTTTAAATTTCAAAAAATAAATGGAAGTAATTTTCATTGCTTGCTTTAAAAACACTAGGTCAATTAGAGAACTATCCAATATTGTTTGTAATCATCCTTCTATCTATCACTAGATAGTTGGTCCGCATTTCATCGCAAGTCAATCTGATGTTCTTACAACGTAAAAAAAACAATGTTTAAGTGTTGCTTGGTGTTTCTAAAGAAACCGAGAGAGAATTGATTTAGTGTAAGACGGTCAAAACCCGGGTTGATCCATCTCTTGGTTAACCTAAGGCAAATCCAATTAAAATAGGATCAAAACTTGTTGATTATTTTTTTACAAAATAAAAAGATTTGATTGACTTAGGTTAACTTGGGTTAACCCACTTGACCCGTGACCCGATAGTTGTCCCGGATTAACTCTCGAGCAGAGCATAGAAACAATGAGAAAAACCGAGACCAAATCCAATAAATCAAATGTCGAATGATGAAATAAAAAAATCAAGGATAAAAAAATAGCAACTAAGAGAATAAGGACCTCATTTGAAAAAAAAATTGAGGGGACAAACTAAAATTTTGAATTAAATAGCAAATTTGAAAAAAAGCATTAAATTAACAAATAAATCCAAAATAAAAAATAAAAATCAAGAGAGTGAGGACCAAATTCATAAAAAAAAATTAAAATTATGGATCTAAGGATGAAATTGAAAATAAATTAATTTTTGATAAAAGGGCTAAGAATCAAAATTAGAAATCAAAATATTGAGGTCAAACCTTAAATATTATCATAAAATATTGAATTGAAGGGTAAAATTGAAAAGAAAAATAAAATTCACAAAAGAATCCAAAACAAAAATAAAAATCAAGATAATGAGAACCAAATATGAAAAAAAATAAAAATTAAGATCATGGATCCAATGATGAAATTGATAAAGAAAATAAAATTTAATAAAAGAGCCAAGAATCTAAATTAGAAATCAAAACATCAAGGGTTAAACCTGAAACATCATAAAATAAAAGGACAAATTTGATATAAAAATTCAATTTCAAATGATCAAATTGAAAAAAATAATGAAACTTGATACAATTAAAAAATAAAGACCAAATATGATAAACTTTACAAATAACACACTCACTGAACTGATTTTTTGCAAGGACTGTATATTTTTTAAGGCTAAAGAGAGAGAGAAAAAGGGGTGAAGAAAAAAAATATCATTGAAGTTCCATCGAGTGTGGGGCTACTACACGCATCAAACCACCATGAAAGAGGTGGCAAGACGCATCAAATGCTGCCCTAAAATGTGGTGTTCGACCATCGAAAGACACCCTCACAACGCCAACAACTTTTTATTTTTTTAATTTAATTTATGCAAATATTAAATTGTTTCTGACTGCATACGATATTAACAGAAAAAACATGATAAAAAGGCAAGAAAAACTTTCAATCTTATTTATAGATTATTTGACTCTAATAACTATACTGCGCTAAAAAAAAGTAAGAACCAAAAACATCCCTACTTTTATTGTTAAGAAAATTAAACTTTTGATGGTGTTTTAGATATTATATCGTGTAGATCAAAGATTAAAAGATTCATACATCCTTATTTAATCCTGCAATAGCAAATATATCTCGTGAAAAATACTATATTAAGTTGAATTGTCAAGGGCAAAACAATAATTTACTATAGAAATTCATAATAAAATATGAGTATGTACACCGGAAAACAATGAGTTCTTTTTAGTTTTTGTTATGATAAATAGGTGGGATCTTGACATTGATTTTGTTTTTATTTTCGTTGAAGCTATTGCTTATACCCATGGAATATACCAAAGGTATCTATTTAAACCTTATTCACCGCATATCGTTATCACTAAAAATTATCTTTTGAGATATTGATTAAAAAAATTACAATTGTTTTTTATATTTTTCTCAGACCGTTACCAAGAAGTCAAACGCACACTAAGGAGAAACAGAGATCTTGTGAGTTGAACCTGAGCGTGAATACGCGCTGACGATGCGGCGTGTGATTAGGTCTGAAGATAATGCATAAGAGTACGTGATCCTTCTTGTTAACGTGGCTGGCTTTTCACGCCTTGTAAGGGCGGCCAAACCCCAATTCCCACGTCCCATTCCCTCCCCGCCTCCTCCACTCTTTCCTTGTTTTTGTGCCTTTCCTAATCATTAATTCCCCTACTCGCTATTCAAGCGCGTGATTCAATTTCATAAATTAAAAGGTTAAAGAATAATAAAATTAAAAAAATCAAATTTATAAATTATTTTAAATAAAATAATAATAAAAAAATATGTACCAAATCTGATATATAAAAAAAAGTTGAAAAAAGATAAACTTTTTTAATTTTTTAATTTCATAAATTATTTTAAATAAAATAAGTAACAATAAAAAAATAAGAATCAAAGTTGATACAAGAACAAAATTAAATCAAATTCTAACGGATAAAATTGAAAAAAAAATCAAAATAAAATATATAGCAATAAAAAATTGATGAGTAAATTTAATATAATTAACAAATAACATGATTTTTTTTTAATTTTTTAACAACTTTTGAAAAGTATATCCTTTTAAATTACCTCGTTTGTTTTATGGAAAGTGATTTTCTAGAAATTATTTTTTAATATTTGTTTATCATTAAAAAAATTGGTTAATGAAAAATACTATCTAATAAGAGAAAAATTGGTGTGATTTTAAAAAAAATGTTTTCCTTTTATTTTGAATGGAATGCACTTTTTAGAAGTTACAAAAAATTCAAAAATACCATGTTATTTACTGATCATATCAAATTTGATCATCAATTTTTTAATTGATATATATTTTGTTTTGATTTTTTTTTAATTTTATCACTTAGAATTTGATATGATTTGATTTTTATATCAATTTTGGTCCTTGTTATTTTGATTTTTATTTTTTTCCGTCTTACCTTTTTCTTAATTGGTTTTTTACCAATCATATTCGGTTCCATTCTTTTAATTGTTATTTATTTTATTTTAAATAATTTATAAAAATAAAACTTTGTTTTTAATTTCATCCTCCTTCAACCTTTTCATATGTTAGATTTGGTTCTCATTCTTTTAATAAACTTGAAAAAAAATTAAAACATTGATAAGTTATTTTCTAGCTCTTTTTTTTTATGGCATAGCTAAATATTAGAAAATATTTTCCAACTTATTTTCTATGATATTTTTAAACATAAAAAAAACCACTTTCCACATAAATTATTTTCCAGCAAACAAATTAGTAAGGAAAAACAGATTTCTAAAAATCGAGTTAAATTTTTCTTTAACTGAAAAATATTTTTTGTTGATAAACTTTACTAATGATAAACAAAAATAAATAAATTAGAAATTGATTTTTATAAATAATTTTCCATAAAACAAAGAAGTCCTAGGACCCATTTCACCATAATTGATAAAGAATGCTATATTTTTTTAAATAGAAAGATAAAATATAAAAACTTTCATTCAGATGAAACAAAACTGGGGATGAAACCAAAAGAAAAAAAAAATCAGATCCAAAAACACATAAAATTAAATTTGAATTTATTAAAAAGAACAAGGAAAAGGAAGTGAATTTAAAAGGGAGGACGACGGTGAAAGATTCACCAGGCTACCATGATTTTTTCTTTTAATTAAGGGCTAATTCATTATGTACGAGTACATGGTTTCTTCTTCTTCAAGGCACCGATGCTTTTTAGGAAAATCTTGGAAATTATTTCTCTCCATAATTGACTAGCTCATCAATTTCAGATACAGGTAGGTCCGTGTGATGTTTATACAAGTACTAGTTACAGGTCTTTTCTTTTAGCAAATGAAATTAACTCCGTGCACCAATAGAAGTTCAGTTTGATATTTTCTGGCTTATTGGTCGAGATGTTCTAGGTAGGACTTAGGATAGATTTTTTTTGCCCTCACCTGAAATGTGAAAGATCAAGGAAACAAAAGAGAAAAGAAGCGATCGGTGCCTCTTGCAATGGATAATTCAAGGGAGCACCAACACAGTGAGGGAGAAAAGAAGGGCTGAAGGGAAGAGGATTGGAAACAAGATCTAAAGTGGAAAAAATGTTGAACTCAAAAAGAATGTGAAAGATCGCATTCATTGGGCGATGATTATCCATCCCTCCTTGCCCAAGACCATGTCCATCATCTCTTGACAAACGACAGTCAAGCCTGATCTCTAACCATCCATCTTTTTGAGTTATTTTCCGCAGCAGACCATGCTTGATATCAAAGTTGAGAGTTTGATGTTGATTTTGAATTTCATCCACGCCACCTTCAATTCTGGAGCAGTCATGTGGAGCAGGGCAAGAAGATACATTGGACATCGAGAAGTATTCAAGTCTTGCTGGTTTTGCCTTTTCACATCTCACAAAGCCATTAGCAACATAATATGTTTGCAACCCCATGGCAAGAACAGAAGCTTTCCAGAGGACACTATGCCTTCCAGTAAAAGTTTTGCTTTTATCGTGCTGCTATTCAGAGGACGCTTGACTTCGAACACATGTCCAGTTTGAATCCAGAATAGTAACATCTGGCATGTTAACAATAAGCATCGCAATTTCTTCTCTACTTTGCTCCAAGGGATTAGAAAACTCAACATATTGTGAGGTTCCTTCGCGAGCATTGATTGCCTTAAACACTGGTTGGACATCATATTTAGACCTCACCTTTTCTGACTCAAACTGGGATGGGTTATGGTCAGATTTATCATTGGCGAATACCAAGAAGTACTTCAATAGCTTTGGACATGAAAATTTGCAAGCCCTGTAAACAATTATGCATTCGAGTTCCATAGTCCCAAACTACATGATCCTTGGCAGTGCCAGTTACCCCGTCATGATGTTGGAAAAGAACTAAATTCCCCATTGCAGTAGTCATCTTGTAGGCAAAGCCTGTGGCCGATTTTTCACGTTGTGCTCTCTGGCAATAAGTATGCCACGAAGCCATCATTATCTCGACAGCACGAAGTGTTTGCTCTAGTACCCGATCAATAGCCTTAAAGAAAGGCCTCGAGATGTAATAGCCACTCCAATAGTCCTGTTGCCTGTCAGCATAAGTAAAGAAGTCACCTGATAAAGATGGAAAACCCCCAATCTGATCAGAGCCAACCTCTACAGGAAGTGAATAATTTATCCTGTCAGCCTTTCCACGAAGAGTTCGGAAGTACCCATCCAAAGTGCCAAATTGTGCCCCTGCATTTAAACTGGGATTAGAGTTGATGTAATCAAATAACATTCGGTAACTCTGAAACTGAGCCTCTGCGTCATCAATACTGATGTAACAGAAATCATCACCAAGAGGAACAAGGAGAGTATTAGTCCGGTACAGAGTTAATTTCTTCCGGTATTGATCCAGTAGCTTTAGTGCTCTCTCCTGAATATTTTCCACTGGTTGATTTGCACTGGATGTTTGCCCCATGGACACAATTCATAATTAATGCCATGCATTCGAGCAAAATCAGTTTCACAACAGATAGCAGGCTCGGTCCACAAGAATGAGAAATATCACAGGAATAGAAGGGCATTATGTATATAAAAATACCAGTACTTCCCTCAGCATGCTCATTTGGATCTTCAAAGTCATCCCACCAGGATCTACAATGTCTACTTGATCTCCGTACTCCTCACATTCATCATCACCACCATACTCATCTTGCATAGACTAAGCAGTCGATCGTACTGGAGGTTGTTGTAAGTGTAACAGTTGAAGCAGGGACACTGAGTAAAGGCGCAGAACTATTAACTGGTTGAGTTTGCGATTTTGAAGTAGAAGCCGGGGATATAGTGGACAATGAAAATCCAGTAAACGAACGAGTAGGAGTCCCTGAAGAAGTCATCACACTAGTTGTAGCAGAAGGAAAACCCGAAAAAGAATACAAAGCAGAGCCAGTAGAAACAGCAGCAACACCTGTCCCAGCTGTAGCTCCTTAAGTCACTCCAAATGCAGGCAAACTCAACCCCGAAGTAGTATTGCTAGTACTGGTAGAAGTAACTGCAGTGGCACCACTAGCTGGAGTAGAAGCATGTGTATTAGTTAGTGTGGAAAACAAAGGCGTTACAGGTTCGGAAAACAACGTCTCGAGGCTTAGTATCAATCGTCATGTCCTGGCTCCGAAGATCAACCGCTCCGAAGAAGAAGAATAAGAAGGGTGGTTCTTGTTGCCTCTTGCCAAAATCTGTTACAAACCTATATAAGCTATTCCTTCTCTAACAGACTCCTGAGTTTAAGGAATTAAAGGAATAGCAACACGTGCACTTCTTTTTAATGCGGGATTGAAAGAAACTGAAATAATTCACCCTCCTAATTCCAGAGCGCTTGTGACAGACAGCGAATTATTTTACGTGCAAAAGAGCAAGTGCATCTCATCGTCCTGCAATCCCCTCAATAAATAAATGGTTCGCTTGCCAGCCCGACGATATGGTTGGGGAAAGTAACCGAGATTTTATAGTGGTGTGCTAAAGCAACTTTTCAAAAGTTCTCCAGCTTTCCAGGTTCCTTTTTCAACTGATTCTCGTGCAATCTAAATCAAGAAATTACAGTAACATTTCTTGGTGCTTCGTTTCAAGTTATTGCAGAACACTGGTTGCTCATCAAGAGCCTCAAATCTTTGACGATCCTTGGACCGCAAGATTTTGCAGCCCAGCTCTTGAAGCCTGGAGGGATGTGCTGGGCCCGCTGGTAACGAATAGCCCACAATCTTTTCCTATCGCGAGGACGTTTTAAGGCCCAGTTCGTGCTTGACCTTGACAGAATGTATTTTTGTAATGCTCTCAAGAAAAAAAAAAAAAACAATCACAAGCGAGGATGTCGACCTTGACATGGTCTGCTAGCGACTCGAGATGAGTTTCTTGCAATCCTTCCTTTTTATCAACATCAACAGTAATAGTATTACCAATGGACCGACCGCCAGTGCCATCGAATCTTTTATATAAAAAACAAATGTTGATAACAGTAAATAAATCTAAATTGAGTGCCGAGACGAAGTAGCCCAAAATTAGGACTAAATTGTAGTTTATCCGTTTATTTGACGAAATGCTATGATTTCCAAGCACCGTTTGGTGACATTTTTCCAAAGGACATATTAAGAGCATTCTTATAATTGGTTTATAGAGCTCGTAGGTTGTATTTAATTTATTAACTCAACATTCCTATCTGTTCTATACAAGTAGATTATAGATTCTGAGTTTTATTTTATCTTTATCTTTTCTTGAGAGATATTGAAAGAAAAAAAAATGCAAGTCAAGTGAAAAAAAAAATCAAAGATAACATGAATAAATAGAGCACCCAC
>Ga0325411_1002688_pt1 | contig 20107 bp, 7 predicted proteins | sample PopdelMetagenome_13_FD_206181 | JGI IMG/M metagenome (GOLD analysis project Ga0325411, IMG submission 206181) | Populus deltoides microbial communities from Bellville, Georgia, United States - Xylem-PdIQD-R4 | ecosystem: Host-associated > Plants > Phyllosphere > Stem > Wood/Secondary xylem...
TTTTATGACATAATACAAAGATAAAACCTTGATTGAGCTTGCTTGATCATGTCAGCATTTATTAAAATAATAATCATTTCAGCAATAGTACATGTTAATGATCAATGATGCTTTCAGATTTTTTTTTTAAGATAATAATATTACTTGTAGATTTTAGTGTTTTACGATTGTGATGAATATTATTTTTAAAGTGATTTTTACTTGAAAATAATATTTGTGTTTTAGTTTTTAAAATTCATTTTTGACATCAACATATTAAAACGATTTAAAAACACAAAAAAATTAATTTGAAGCTAAAATATAAAAAAAATATTTAAAAGCATGGTTCAACTGCAATCAGAAACACTATCTTAGCGAGTGTTTGATATTGCAATGTATGAAGTTTTTTAAAAGTATTTTTTGCTTCAAAATTAATCAAAAAGATTTTTTTACATCGGTATATTAAAATCATCAAAAATACTAAAAAAAATAATTTAATATCTTTTCAAGTGAAATGTGCTTTTAAAAATCACTCAAAAGCAGAAACTACACTCTTATACACTCATTTAAACTGATTGAAACAATTTGTTTAAATTGTATATTAGTTATATTGTTCACGAGAAGAATTTAACCACTAGCTTAAAGGTGAGTATATACTTTTTAATTAGTATTGGTGATGTTTGAAGCTAGCTCATGAACTTGTTTCTTACAAAAATGATGATGGGCATCGAGATGAATCGAGATTTATCTCTTTTAACATAAAACTCACAAATATTCATGAGTTTTAAAATTAAATTTATATACAAACACCTTGTGGGCTTGGGTAGAGTATCCAAGCTCAAGTAGCGGGCTTTATGAGCTCAATCATCTGCCTGAGCCCAGGTGCTAGGGCGCTCCTAGCATTTTCTTATAGGCTCGGGTATCAACCTAAGTTTAAAGGCTTGGTATATAAAGACATTAATCAATATACTTTCTTTTATATTGAAGAAAAGAATTATTTAAATTATCACTTAATTATTCCATAATTCAACCACAAAAAAAAACCTTATTCTACAAATATATGTGATTTCAAAACATCATCAGGTACCATGGCCAAATGCATGAACTTGCTGCTAGGAGAAGGACTGAGCTTTATTGAGGGTGGAATGGCACGCACGAGATTGTTTTGAGTGGGAATGGACTGCATGGAATGGGGCATGGGTGGCAGGGCTCATGCATATGAACTTCTTTGTCAGTAGATTATAAAGACGTTGACGCTTTATACAGCCACAAATGATTCCACAATCTCGCATCTACATATATAGACTCCCATCCTTATTTTTTTCTTTTTATTCTACACATATATATATATGTGTGTGTGTGTGTGTGTGTGAGCTATCAGTGAGGTTAAATAAGACTCCTAATAAATGCAAATAGTTAATTCATAATTAGTTCCCATATCATCATCTTCTTCATTTATGTCGAATCACCCAATTTTCTCCCAAAGAACAGCTATGTTTAACCATTGAATTTGGTCTTTCCACTTCAAAATTTGATTTCAAATGTTAGAAAGAATAGGATGAGATTTAAGAATAAAAGAAGTTATTTTCAATTGTGTGGTTCAAGGCCCATTAAACTTTTTTTTTTTTCTTAATAAAAAAAACTCTACCAAACCACAAATTAATCAATATTCTGTCCCGTTCCCAAGATTACACTGGGGCCTTAGTTTCTCAACAAAAATAAGTGAATTGTTTAAATTCCTAGAAAGCATGTACTACGGTATGAAGCGGATATTCTCTTCTCTAATAAAGGCAAGGTTCTAAACCCATATACTACATACGTACGGCCACGCATGACAATTCCTCTTCTTATTAATATTTGGTAAATAAATTTACAAACAATTTCCCCTCTCTTGTAAACGCCTAGAAAGAATGTAGATGCCGTAATAATTATAATTATAATAATAAAATCAATACATGGAGTATGAAAACCAAAAAAATATAGTGACTGGTATTGCCATGTTTTGGAATTCTTCAGTTCTATTTTCATTCATCATAACAATTTGAAATGAGAAAACAAAGATCATATATATGCTCCTCTTCCTCATCATCATTTTTTCTTCAAGTCTCCATTTAAAAGTAAACGGCGAAAAAAAGAAAATAAAAGAGAGAGAAAGAGATCATGACTAAGGACAGAACCTGAATTTTCTGGTTAATGTAATGATAAAAAACATAGACAACAAACTTGGATCAACCTCACGTACAGTTCCCAGGTGGGCAATCTTCTTCTTCTTCAAGAGGCAAGAGACATGTAGAGCTAGATTTGCTGCTTTTCCAATCCCTTACACTGGTTTTTGGACATCTTGTGCAAGCTTTGGAGCAACAGAATTAATCTCCAGCTCTTGCATCAAACAGAAGTGACAGCTATATTGGGCTCAGCTTGTGATGGAGATAAAGCCAAGAAAAGCAGAAGAATCATGATAAAAACTGGAATAAAAAGAAATAACAAAGGCGGCGGCGATAACGGTGGCAATACCAGTGGCAGCACCAGTAAAGACACTGTCAACACAACCATGGTAACAATTGATCTCAAGCTATATTCCCTCACCATCAACTTTTCTGCAGAGGCATGAATCTGCTTAAACATTCTTGAAATCTTGTATCATGATCATGATCTTCAACTTGATATTGCATGATCATTAGTGTCCATCCCTATAGTGTTTGAAACATTTTTTTTACAAAAAAAAAATCCTAGTAGTCAAGGGGGACTTTGGGAAAATTTTGTACTACGAGGTTTTTTTTTTTTTGGAAAAGTGGGAGAGAATTTTAAAGTAATAATACTTATTGTTTGAAGAATTCGTCAAATGGGTCCCACAGAAAACTTATTTTGTGTCTTCATTCAACTTACCTAAATTTATTTCTATAAATAAATAAATAATCCTCTCTTGTCATTTTATCAAGAGATGTAGGGACTCGGGAGTATTATAAACAAAGTATGAGGGTTGGTTTTCAGCAATGGCTAGGGCCTTCAATTTTATAACTTTTTTTTTTAGAAAGAAAAAAAAAAAACCAATCTCTCATCCATACGATGATAAAAATGGGACCAGCCTATTACCTAAGTATGTTGTGTCTTAAAAGTTAGATTCCTCGCTAATTAAGGTTTTCTTTAGATTTGGAGTTCAAAATTCCATAACGTGACTTGAGTGGTAGATGAAAGCATTGCCTTTGCCTTTTTAATTCATTTCCAAGTTATCCCTCACCAGTGGGCTAGGAGATGTGCGAGTCATGCATGTGGTTTTCAAATTTTCAAGTTATTAAGTCTATTTTTTCTGCAATTTAATTGAAACTCGGCCTGAATCAATCTCGTGTTGTGAATTTTTTAAGTTAATTCATCAAATTAATCCACGTTTAACAGCTATACAATAACTAGTTTAGTCTAATGGAGGAATTCACGGGATTATTGAGTACGATGTTCTTTGTACTCATGAGTTTTTTTTTTTTACTTTAATTCATTGCTTGTGTTTTCAAATTTGTTTATATTAATTGTATTCCTTCTTTCTATCACTAAAGGTATTGTTTCAGATCTTAATTCATTCTTACCTGTAATATAGGTTTCTCCATATGGTTTATGATTTTGGGATTTATTTTTATTCTTTTAGTTTAAATTTATCTGTATAGGTGTAAATCATTTATCTATTTCTTTTTCTTTTTTTCATGATTAATTAATATACAAAGCATATTCCAAGATCAACAACCTAAAATTCATCTTTAGCGATGAAGGGACTAAACAATACGAACGGGTCCAAAAACTAGGAAATGGATTAAGAAATGGATCGTATTCAGCCAATTAATCATTCATAAAAAAACAAATTAAAAAAGAAAGCTCAGTTCATTGTCGGTCCACCAGGGAGCCCGTAATGAGTCATTTCCAGCATGATACAATTTTTTTCAAAGCCTGTTGTCGAATGCTGCCTTAGGGGGGCAGACAAACAGGCCTCTCCAGTCGCACCTCGATTCAGAACAATTAAAAGGTAATTACTTTCCAAAAGGAACAAAAGGGCCCTCAGAAAGTTTTTACATCTTCACATCGATCCTCATATTTATTTTGATTACATTCACACCCCACATATTGTTTCAACATTGGCCCCTCCACTCCCAAACTAATCTATAGCTCTGCCCAAGGAGCTCCATATTCTTTGAGCATTGACAAACACATCACAACATAGCATTTATGAATGACGTGTGTGTGTGTTTCTTCATTACTAGCCAGGCGGGGAAATTACATGGTTTACATTAGTGGACAAATTGCAACCCTGGTGACAACAATCATAGAGATAATGATGGGAGTCATATCCTCCACTCCATATATCCATGGAAAAAAATGGGATTCGTGGGCCCTTGGAACTTGTCTCCTGTCCAGGTTCACCCCTGAACTTATTAAAATAGCTTTTCTTTTTGCTATTTTTGGTCTAATTAGATCTTGTTAAAATGACATCACAGTATAATTCATACATCAATGGAGTTCAAATCACATTAGATAGTGGATTCTGAACTATTACTAGAAAAAATGGAGAGATGATAACCCATATAAACACTCTTAAACCTCTCATATAGTGACAAAATGGAGAGAATGCATGTTTACCAATTAAGCAATTATAGACCTTGATTAGATATATAAGTCATAATCATTTTTTTTCATTTGCCCCTTGCATAAGAGTTCCCAAGTCAAAAGTTTGATTATTATGCCACTACTATATGACTGACTTTACACAAATACAATGCACCTCTCGCTATCTCAATTAATATTTTTCAAGCACGTAACATATTTTCTCTCCCACAAGAATGGAGGTTTTGAAATATAATAAAAGAGGGGAGATATTGATGAGTATGACTATCTAGACCAGGTCGTTTTCCTTCTCAGTTGCTTCGTTAATCTAGCTATGCCCTCCTCCATTCATTTCTTTTCCTGGTTGTTTTTCTAGTCTGAAATCATGGTAAACGAATGCTCCTAATTAAATCTAACACGCCATATGTATTTTTTTTTAGTTGAAGGATTAGCTAGGGAAATTCATAAAGTTACGTTATTCAGGGATCAAAACCCAAAATCATAGTCAGTACTAAGGTAAGAAACAAATTTCAAACTTTTGCGATGTTGATTCATGTGATAAATGAATTTGATTTTCAGAATCTACATTCAAGAGAGACTGCAAGGAGAGAAAAAAACCCTTCTCATAGAAAGCTTCAATTTGAATGTGAAGGTATACTTGAGAAGTTATTCTATTTTGATACGTGAAAATTATATGCCTAGAACATGCTTGTAATACTAATATTCTGTTTGGTTTAGGATAAAATTAAAATTTAAATGTTATGGAATTAAATATTAAGAAGCAATATCCCAAAATGTTAAAAAGTGGTTAAAGGATAAATGCTATAGATATATAAAATATATATATATAACATGTCGACGAATATAGTTAGATTAATTAAAATTTAAATGGAATCTAATGAAGCTGGAGTATTGATAATTCAAAAAATTTGATGCTATAACAATTAATTAATATATCTCTAAGTATTTCATTAAAAAAAATCAAGATTTAGATTAAATATGATAAGAGATAAGATGTATTGACGGGATCCAATGATTTATACATGTAATAAAGAAGGTGAATAATAATTTTAGAAACAAAAGGCACAAAATTCAAGAATCTTACGTCCTTCACGTTATCTTCCCACCCCTATCTAAATCACAATCAACTTCTATCTTCTATGCCATGAAAATTACATTTAACCACAGGAGAAAACAAGATTAGGGTGGTCAACTTCGCTATGAAGTTGATTATGGAGTTTTCTATGACGTGATAACCATTTACTGCAGCAATCAATTATTGCTAATCCAATGGTTGATAAGATACAGATGACATTATCGAGATGGAATTATTGTTTCTAACGATGTGAACCGGCCCACCACATTAATAATTTTAAAGCTCCAGCTCCAAACTTCAATAAAAGACAAGAAAAACAAAAGGATAACACTCGTTGCTTTATGGATTTACCTAAAAATGAAAATGAAAAACATGATAGGGAGTTATTTATTTTTCTTTCTTTCTTTCTTTCTCTAGACATAGAAAACCACCCTTGCTGAAGTGAAGTTGAATTTGCATGAGATAAAAGTGAACATTTCACTGTTATTTCCTGCTCTTTTAGCTGAGGACTTCAGCCTATTTTACCATGTCGAGGCCACTCTGCAATGCCAAAAACATGCACTCCTGCTAGCTAGTTTCAAGATTGGGCCTTTCTCTTGGTCTCGGTTCCATACAAATATTGGACAGGGCTCATTTAGGATGGGCAGGGAAGATAGAAAATTTGGCATCAGCCATGATATTCTCTCTGCCCATGTTTATGAATTTCAAGAAGGATTGAAGTTTGCTTATACTAGTTTTAGATTATGGTTTCTTAACGTTTCTTAATTTTTAATCATAATCCCTGGTTCAATTTTTGTATATCGAAATCAATTTTTTAAAAAATGTATTTCGAAATCATTCTCACTCAAATAAATATATTTGATAAAAAAATTTCAACAAACTCATCTAATCAACGTGGCGAAATTTGAATCCTCCTCACTTCCATTCTTTCAAGCACTCAATTTCTTGTTTTAGTGATAAAAAATGATGGGGGTTATAGAAGCCGACCTAATTATAACCGGACCACCACCTTCTGTCCTCGGAATCAAAGAATGTGCAGGTCAACGAGGTATGTCGACCTATGGGAGTGCTGGATCAAGTCCAAAAGAGGTGGGGGCATGCATAGATGATATTATATTACAATATTCTCCATGAGGCTGGAGGCATTTGACAACGTTAATCAACTCGATTTAGTCATTTTGTGTCATGAAAACGTTGAAGATATGATGGATTTTTGTACAGAAAGAAGGTTTTTGGGAAATTGCCATTGTTGTGTTTCTTAGTTCCCATTCTTAGACAAACATAATGCTCGTGGGTTACACACACTGTGGGGATGGCTCTTGGAAAAATCTTCCTATCATATATATGGCCTTTATTTAATTCTGAACTTTACATGTGAAGGGCAAGAATTTGTTGGATCCAACAACAACAATTGTTTATGGTCGTTGCCGTGTCCTAATAACTTTGGTAGTTCAATGAAATGACAAAAAGTTTACTCATACAATGCACGCATATATATATATATATATATATATATATATATATATGGAGAAACTATGTTCTTTTCAAATACATTAATTTATATGGAAACTAGGAAAAATTACTGCCTTTTGTTCAGAAAAGAAGCGATGGTTGGTGGAGGCTTTTACTGGCAACACAAGAAGACGGCAAGGTTAAAGAAACAGGTATAGATAAGGGGGAAAAAATGACTCATTTGATATAGATGCGTTGTACGGTCAAAGAAAGAATTGTACAAGATATCGATAAAGATGGTGAGAGATGGAAAAACTTTATGATGCTTATTTATCAGATATAAACTTATGCTATATTATGTGGTAGAGATAAACACAGTGAGAATATATAGATAAGATAGAGAAATCTAAAAAACAATATTTTTTAAATAGAAAAGAATTATTATTTTTATAGGATGCAAATATGATTTTTTTTTTGTTGCACTTTATATTGTAAGTATTCAATAATTACAGTTTTTTTGTTTCACTTTATGTTGTAAGTATTCAATAATTACAGTTTGAGTATCATAGAATTTTCCGTAAAAATAAGAAAACTACTAAAACTATACAAGGTTATTTGATATATCTTCATTTCCTGTTTTGTTTTTTTCTTTTTGTTTTCTCCATTTCATTTTTAAAAAAAAAAATAAAAAATTATTTGACCGAAAATATTTCAAGAGATTCCTCCACTCAATTCTACATCCACTTAAATTTAGGCAGATGGACAAATTGACTAATTTAAATGATCTTAAGAAATTAAAACAAAACGTATGAAAATCATATCAATTTTACCATGATTTATAAGTTTGTATTTATGACTCGATCTAAATGAATGTTGCATTGAGTGGCTGGTACTACTCTTAAAGTCAAGGTTGTCAATTCCGTTTTGTTTTACCCGGAATAGCCGAAACATTCCATACCAATTCAAAAAATGGAACAAATTTCAACTCATTTTAAATCTTGGTCCGTTCCGGGTTTTTCAGCTAAATTCCGTCCGGAACGTTCCGGTTTCATTTCACATGTTCCGTTTCGCTCTTGAAAAGCCATTGAATCAAATTGAACCTTGTTCAACTTAATTAATTAAACCATCCAATTATAAAAAGCTCTTTTTCATTACTATTTTCAATAATAATGATATTGATAATAATAATGAAAATTATTATTACTATTTTCATTAACAATGATATTAATTTTTTAAAATTAGACTTATCACTAATATACATGATTTATATTCATGTTGTTTTACCCAAGAGAGCACGGTGTGAGTGGTTCGGCACTCTCATCCCTTAACCAAGGTCAGGGGTTCGACCCCTCCTTGTGTATGGAGAACCTCTCTTGGGGAGCACTTTATCTCTTTGTGGGCCGACCCGGTGTGAGCGTGGATTAGTCTGGACCAGCGTCCAGGACACCGCGTGGTTATACCAAAAAAAATATTCATGTTGTTTTTTTTCATGTTTATACTTTGCAGGAATTTGAGCAAAATAAGAAATGTTTTAGATTTTATTAGTCTTAATAACATTGACCTAACTTTATATTTAAAATATATGTGTTAAAATATTTTATTTTCATAATATTTTGATATTTTGTTTAAGTTGAATTACTTTAAATTAAAAACCTATTTAATCTTGACTATTTAGGAATATTTTAAATTTTCAAATTATATTTGTTTGGCATTGTGTTTGTATTGCATAATTTATAATTAATTTATCTTGAATTTGAATTATGTTTGTTGAATATATATATATATGAACAGTACAATCCCGAAACGGCACACCGAAACACTCCGAAACTGAAACATTCCATTCCAATTGAAAAAACAAAACACCTACCGAAACAGAATTGACAACCTTGCTTAAAGTATTAGACTTTATTTCATTAGTTACGTTATTTTTTTCCTGGTTTTTTTTTTAAATACTTAGTTCTAAAACCCAACCTTCCAGGATTGACTTTTATTGTTAGAATGTGCATAGTCGAAATCTAAAGAATGATTTGTGCATAGTTGAAATCTAAAAAATGATCAAAGGTAGGATAATAACTCGGTATTTCTAGCTTAGTCAAATGCCGAGTCCAAACATATTTGGGTTTAACAAGCTGCAAGATCCATTATCTCTGAGTTTAGTCAAACGTTAAGCTTATGCTCATTTTAACTCTGGGAATCCTTAACTTCATTATTAGATCACGAGCAAAGATATTTTACTCCCTAATAAGTCATAATATATTTTACTCCTTGATGAGTCAAATATATTTTAATCTAATGGTCATAGATTTTGTATTTACACTTTAAGCCTTTCCTTTTAAAAAGAGAAAAGCCATATGGGCTATAAAAGGGATCGTGAAAATCCTTCAAGGGCAGTTTTAATTTTTTGACTCCTTATTATATATCTATTTTAAGAATTCTTCTATCAAATATGATTGTGTTTTCTCTCAAACAATATTCATTTAAGCATCAGAAAGTCTACAAATCTATAATAGGGGACGTTTTGCTAATATCAAACATGATTCATCAACCATCTTAGTTAAAGACAGAAAAATTAAATCGTCAGAACCATGAGATTAATCATTTATCTGAGAAATCAGCTTAGCCCACAATCTTTTTGGATAAATCTGAACCTCATTAATGGCGCCATCTATAGGAAATTGATGAAAAAAATCATTATTTGTTCTTTCAAGAGTCGGGTTATTGACATCTCGAATCACTATCAAATGTAGAGTATTTATGCATTATTGGAACGAGATGTATCACAAACTTTTTTACGGTCATTGGCACACTTGCTCCATCGGTGCGTTAGCAATCTTTCTTTACACAGGAAAGTCTATGCAATAATTTGATCGCTTTAAGTTAGAGGAGGATTTCCTTTTACTTGTCCATAAGCTTAGAAAGGCAAAACAAATCAGGTTATGCATATATCAACTCCGCAAACATAGTTGTAGACTCGAGATTTTGGAAAGTTTTTAATAACTACAAGTGGAGTGCTAGTTCAAACCATACAATTTGAGAAGTCTATTCGGTGAACGCCCATAAGAAATCTATTGAAAAAACTCTATTCTCTCCTCTCTCAGGACTAAGACTATGATCTCAACAGAAATATCATTAAATTAATTATAACTCAAGGGAAATAAAAGTGTAATGTGGTTAATGATTAAGAATGTAAATTTCTTATATAAAAATTAAATTGTTCAAAGTAACAATTCTTTCTATTCTCTAGGTGTTCCCCAGGGCGATAGCCCTTCAATCTTTTAAGAATAGGATGGATTCACTCCTCCTAGTGCGATTGCACATTTAGTTTGGAAGGAATCAACATCTTTTTAGTGCTACAACACAATTTACCTTGAAAGAGATGTACATGATCTCCCTAGTCCAATCACACATCTCTCAAAGGATATGATAGACATTACCTCAACAACGAGGATGAATACGGTCTCCTCAGGGCATAAGCCTCGCCAAAATTAAGATGGATTTAATCCCTCTAATGCGATTGTATATTTACTTTGGAAGGAATTAACATCTCCCTAGTGCTATGATATAATTTACCTTGTAAAGAATTGACATGATTGTGCTAGTGTAATCACACATCTCTTAAAGGATGTGATAAACACTACTTTAGCAACAATGAATGGATAGTCTCCCCAGGGCACAAACCCCTTAACTTTTCAAGGATGTGATGGATTCACTCTACTTAGTGTGAGTGTACATTTACTTTGGAATGAATCAACGTCTCTCTAGTGCCACGACATAATTTACTTTGGAATAGATTAACATGGTTTTCTTAGTGCAGTCGCACATCTCTCCAAGAATGAGATAGACATTGCTTTAGCAACAAAGATGGATATTGTCTCCCCAAGAAACAAACCCCTCAACCCTCCAAGGATATAATGAATTCACTCCCCCTGGTATGATTACATATTTACCTTGGAAGGAATCAACGTCTCCTTAGTGCTACGACACGATTTACCTTGGAAAAGATTGACATGATATTCCTAGTGCAATAACACATCTCTCCAATGATGGGATAGACACTACCTCAACAAAGATGTTTTGCTCTCCTAAGAATGGTAGCCATAAACTCCTTCGCAATCTAAATTTAGTTTCAAAATGTTCTAAATATAATTGTGTTTTCTCTCAAACGATACTCATTTAAGCTTCAAATAATCTTTAAATGTATAAAAGAAAATTTTTTACATATATCAAACACGATCCACCAGTCATCTTGGTTAGGGAGAGCAAATCAAATCACTAAAAACAAGGAGATTAATCATTTATTCGAGATATCAGCTTAGCCCACAAACCTATTAGATAAATCCAAACCTTATCAAAAGCAATGCACTCTTATTTTATAAGTTACACTCCCTCTTTTGAAAGCAAAAACTTTTTTTTTTTAATAAAAGACAATTCATATATTCAAGTCTAATTTTTTCAAGAAAAAATAAGCTTTTGTTTTTTTTTTTGGAAATCAATATCATTTCTGCATCAATATGTTTTTTATATAAAAAAAATTTGTACGCCGTTGATTAGGGGATAAGGATTTAGTTCTTATATTGGAAAGGACATATGATCATTATAATTCAAATCTCGACATTTTTTCAAACTAAATTAATTATCTATATATAGGTTTTATTTACAATTAAAAAAAAAACACAATTTTGTTTTAATTGGAAAATCAAATTAAATTTGAACAAGTAATTAAATTAATTATCATTTCATATATATCACTTGATAAACTCGACAACATTATCTTACTCCTAGTCTTCTGTAACATGTACCTAAGAAAATTGACTATTTGAAGAGAAATTTCATGCACAAATTCAAAACTATGTATAGGATCGATTGACTATATATACAATGTGAAGATCACTGTGATTACACCGACCACCGCATTAAATTCATGACCCTTTTTGTTTTAATCTTTTTGAGGATCAAGAAATTAAAGATGACATTCATAAACATGAAAAAGTCAAGTACTTTGCTCTCTCTTTTTCTCTTATTTAATTTTGTATTTAATTTCAAAGAACAAAGAAAGAACATGGTGTCTCAGTTTTACTCTACCTTCTTACAGAGAACAAATGGCAAGAAATCAAGGAACTCACTTTACCTTACACATTAGATCATATCACTTCATGTTACACACGGAATATAAGAAAGATCTCTTGTACATCCCCCAGATACAAAAAACTTGAGATGTGAAACTATTAATGATCAGCATGGAAGCTAGCTTTCGCCTTTGACACATGTTGTCCCGGATTTGTTCAAACACTAGTGGAAGGTGTATCAGGCAGTTTGGAGGGAGAGAAGGCCAAGAAAACAAGAAGACTCATGATGAAGACAGGCACAAAGAGAAGCACAAGTGGTGGCGGCGGCAGTGGTGGCAAGATTAATGGAAGCACCAGAAGGAAAACTGTTAACACAGCCATGACCATGACCGCTATCGCTTTGAAGTACCTGAACATTAAACTCTGAACTAGCTTGTGATCATCTCGATCTCTTCTATCAAATACTGGCCGGTGTGATATTGAACTTAGTGGGTTCTTATTTTGCTTTAACGTGTCTTTCTTGTAGAGAAATGTTACATAGGAGATGGAAAAGGAGGAAATCAAGATGTATAGATGTATGGAGAGACACAGAAGAGTGTGAATGAGAGAAGGAGAATTTGAAAGAGACTATTAATATACATAAAGAAAGAGAAAGAAGAATTGAAATTGAGGGAGGGGCCAATTTTTGGCGACGGAGTGGACAGTGATTGCAAATAGTGATTGTTTGAGTTTTAATTGTTTTTTAAAATATTTTTATATAGAAATATATTAAAATAATAATTTTTTTATTTTTAAAAATTATTTTTAATATCAACACAAAATATTAAAAAATAATTTTAAATAATTTTTTTAAAAAAAATAGTGAAACAGTGATTGTACTGCCAACCAAACACAAATTTGTAAATAGTAAAACAAAAGAAACGACCGTTTATATTTTTTTAGCAAAAGCATATGTTTGTTTGATACTTTTTTTTCTGAGATTTTGGATAAACCGAAAGTAATATAGAGTCCTGAAAGTCCATTCACCAATTGATAATTCCAAGGTACAAATACAAATTTTTACGGTGTTAAAACCCTAAACTTATATTTATTAATATTTATTAAAAATACAAGAAAGAAAAAAATAAAAAAATTATATAATCAACTATAAAAAAAAAAGTTGAGAGTGGGTTTTACTGTTCACATGAATAATAAAATAATTTAATATTTTTTTTAATTATTCAGTTAATTGCTCAAAGGTTAACACATGGAAACAATATAAGGTCATGGGTCCAAGACTCAATCAAGTGAAGTCTATAATCCGAGTCCAATAGATGATTAGTTGACTAAATATCATTCAAAGAGTTGTACGGGGGTTTTAATTCAATTAAGTTAAAACTATTGTAACATATTAATTTAATGATAATATTAAAAAGTTTTTAATAATTTAAATATGTTTTTTTATATTTAAAAAAATTTATATCCAGCCCAGAGAAAATATGGACATATAAACTAGTTATATCTAATCCTATTAGATGACGAAGGTATTTTCATCAATTCAATTATTTTTCTAATTCTCTATCTCCTATTTCTCTCTAAAACTTCTCCTAATTCCCAATTATCAATAATAAGTAACTTTCTTTGTGCCTCAAATGTTTTTTTTTTACGAGAAATGTTTCTTGACAGATTATAAGAAGATTACCTCACATTTCCCTTATCATTTAAATTTACTCACCAAGAAAGTTTCGTAACAAGGCTGAATTTAAATCTGCACCCCTGAAGTTCTTTAAAACGAAATCTGCAGAGTCAAAAATTAAATCATGGTTGTTTTTGTATTTAAAAAATATGTTTAAAAAAATTTATTTATTATAAATTAATATTTTTTTATATTTCCAGATCATTTTAATGTGTTAATATTAAAAATAAATTTTTAGTGTTAAAAAATATTTTTTAAAAAAGTAAAATAATATTATTTAACTATATTTTTAAACAAAAATTATTTTTAAAAACAATTATTATGACCCTATCAATCACACACAGATGCAGCTGGCCGACAGCAAAAATAACAAAATTTTCAAATTTTAAGACCTCCAGGTCCCAAAGCTTTCGTTAAAGTAATGAATCCACAATGGCATCACACGTAAATAAATAGAAATGAACCTTGACTAGGTCCCAAATAGCGACCTTTATTTTATTTCCTATCTTGCTTTCTAGAATTCCAACGGCAAGAGTACCTGGTTCGGTCCCTTTAGAGCGAGAACGTCATGTTCATTCCCTTGCTTAAAAGAAATTCTTGTCGCCAAAGGACAATGGATTGCAATTTGAAGATCCATGCACACTTCCATTATTCAACCGCAACTGAGAGGCTCATATTCATGCATGTCATCCTATATGTGACAACATCAGTACCGTCGGAAGAGAGTGGTTTAGAGCCGTGGCTAGCCCACGTATTGAGAGATCGCATGTACATTGCCAGAAAAGTAAACCACGCCTGAGGCGAGCATTTCTTATCGTATGGAGTAGATAGGGCACATATACTCCTCCAAGTGCTCTGTCTAATTGGTGGCTAACTGCCTACAAAGACGCAAGTGGGAATAGGACTTCTATATATATATACACATATAGGCTTAATTTGCTTCTAGTGGCCTATCTAAGTCTTGCTGAATTCTTCCATGTGTAAATCTTCACCTTTTCTCAATTTCTGTCTGCTGCATAGACGAACGCAAAATTGGTCAAACCCATTTACTATTATTTCTTATTTATAAACCCCAGACTTAAATCTGTCTATCACAAGTATATAGATGGATTTTTTATTTTATTTTTTTGGGGTGGGGGTTGCAAGGACAAAAGAGTCATAGATGCAGTCCTTTTAGGATTGAGAAAACTCAATTTAGTCTCTAACATGTATAAATACCCATTCTCAATTTAGTCCTAAAATTAAAGGTATTATTAATTGGGAACCAAACATTTTGTATTCCTTTGTCTCTAACATAAATACCCGTTCTGTCAGTATTTTCTGGCCATGGATTATATTGCAAAAAGAGCCCGTTTTGGGAAGATTTAACCAAAAAAATATATAATAATAGAAGATGACAAAGACCCAATTGGGAAATTACTGAAACATTTAGGACCTAATTGAAAACTTTTTGTGCTAGTTTGAGGTTTCTCCTTTTAGAGTTTTTTTTTATATACGTATCTTTTTCTAATATATCTGCCTTACTTCTGGTGATTATCTTACCTCAATTCTCTGATCAGAATAAAAAAAACACAAAGAGGACTTTTCTGGGTATAAATCTACAAAAATTATCCATTGTTCCTAGCAGGTACATTCCCTCTTTGATAGACAATGAGACCCACCATAATAAGCTTTTGTATTTATTTATTTTTGTAATCAAAGTTAAATTTGATTTCAATAATAAGGCTATTATAAAAAAATTGTCTAAAAATCAACTCATCTTTTTATATGCCTTCTCATCTTTCATGAGCATGATGTGATTAATTGTTTCAAACCATATTCATAAATCAAATATATTTACATACTGGATCGGTGGTAAAAAGCAAGCTGGTATCCATCCATATATGCACGCATGGTCTGCGATAATTAATGACGATAAGGTTCCCACAGAACCTATGCCACGCCCAAGCACTGGTTCTCAGGTTGGTGACTGGGGGCGTGATAGAGAGAAAGTGTACATAGGCCAACACGTCAAGGCATTTCATAGCTAGGACCCATATATATTGACTATATGCAAGTTCATGTATTGCATGTTTCCTGCACTAATACAATGCATCTTTCTCACTAATATCTCCCAACAAAAGATGGGCAGCTGGGCAGGCGCCATGAGGTTTTAAGCAAAGAAAGAGAATCAATGATTTTGACCTTTCCGTCCATTGATTTTCTGTCACTAATTCTGTAATTAAGATGGGGACTATGATGCTACTCATTTTAATAATTTTTCCCATTCTTGTCTCCAAAAGCACGCTGTCCCATTTATTAATTAAACCTTTAGATTTCCGATTGGAGATTATTTCTAGCTACTAATCCCATTTTTTTCTAGCCAAATAGCACCTGGGATGGGGTATTGGCTAGAAACACTCTCAAAATTGATAAATTGCATGCAAGTCTGTGGACGCATAGAAAGAAATACATGCATCTGATGATGATTCAGAAGAGTAGCACCGACCTGCAATTCCCTTAAATTCAGATATGTTCTTATAAATAACCGAGGGTTAACGAATACCCGCCTTAAAATCTCCAAACCGCTTCTCGAAGCCGTAACTCAAGACGTGTTCGAGTAAAGCACGCCAGTTTAAGCCACTGGCTCTGGAAAAACTCTGGCTTTTGTTATTAGCCCTTGCTGATGCTCTTCTCCTCCATTCCTATTTCCTCGCCAGGTGATTGTTTATTCTCTACTTTTCTCTGTCGGGCTGATGAAAAATGCAAAGGAAAACTCGTGCCTTTTGAGTGGAAAATTAGTGGGATTTGGGGGATGGTAATTCAGCTATAGCCAGGGATGTGGAAAATCATGGCTAATGTCGCCTTGCTTTTCCATCAATGGTGTCATGGCAATGCCACATTCTCATCACAGGCTTTGAAAATGAGGCTACAAATTAATTCCGGATTTTATCAACTACAAAAAGGAGATGACACTTTTGACATTTTTGGATTTAATTTTGAATTTTAGACAGCACTGACGGTGGAAAAATTCTTTCTTTCCAAAATGATAATCTAACGGTTAAAACTGAAGATTTCCAGCTTTATAGTACGCAACTATGATTCAACATGTCTTCCTATATTCTTGAACTAGATATCATCCTCGCGCTTCACCGGCGAGCAAAATAATACAAAAAATAATAAGTTAAAAGAAATTCAAGTTCCAAGTAATTGTTTAAAGTAGCAATTTAAATAATATAAAAAAACAAATAATAAAAATGAATTTACAAAAAAAACAAAAAAAAAGACATTTAAGCCTATTTAGATTATCAAACAGCTCAATGATAACTTAACTAAAAAAAACTGGAAAAAAAGAGGGTCAAACTTCCAAAAAACGGTAGAAAACGTCAATTTAAAAATAGAAAAAAAAACTAGGCGAACCTCCTAAATCTAGTCTAATCTAAAAAACTTGTAACTTGTTAAATTATAAACCCAAGTTTAATCAAGAAGTTTAAATGTCATCCAATTTAATTTTGAAGGATAAAATCATTGAAAAAACAATTAATAAAAAAATATGCAAACAAAAAAGGAATAGCAAAAAGGAACGAGGTTAAAATCTGACAGGAAAAAATCCAATGAGGATTAAATCTAGAAAAAAAAATTATTCGAAACAAAAAAAAATTGCAATTAAAAGAATTAGAGCCAAACTTGAAAGATTAAAAATAATCATAGGGGGTGAAATTAAAAATCATTTGTAATATGATAGATTATTTATAGATTAAAAAATGGTAAAGGATGAAATAAAAAAAATAATGTTGAGGGCTAACCCAATAGAATCAAACCGAACAAAATAGAAAAACAAAATTTTTTTAAAAAAAGAGAGAATTAAACAAAAAAATAACAAAACAAAAGCTAAAAAAAGGATAAAAAATAAGAAAACATCAATTTAGAAAAAAAAAATGGAAGAAACAGGGCAAACCCGAAAAATCTCTTAAACTTAGTCTAATCTCTAAAAGTCGCATCCCGTGAAATATTTAACTCAAATTCAATCAAGAAACATAATTCTCAACTAATTTAATTTTAAAAGATGAGATAGGTAGAAATATGTTAATAAAAAAACCTGTAAAAGCAACTAAAAGAATAAGGATAAAATTTGATAGAAAAAACTCAATGAGAAATCAATTTAAGTAAAAAATAAAAAAACATAATCTCAAATAAAATAAATATCAATTAAAAAAATAATGATCAAATTTTAAAGATTAAAAAAATCATAGGAGTGAAATTAAAAACATTTATAAAAACTAAACAAACTCGGGCAAATAAACATGGTTAAATCTTAAAAACCTTGCAACCTATAAAACCTTGAATATAGGTTCTATCAAAAAGTTTATCATGAGCCAATTTTAAAATATAAATTTTAAAAACTTTTCAAAGCAAAAATAAAAATAAAAAAACAAAAAAAGTCTCGAGCGACCCCGATAATCAACCCAGGTCAACAAATCAAACACATGACTTAGGACATGAAAATGAAATGACCCTATAAATAGGAAAGCAAAAACAAATATTCAAAAAAAAATGCTTTAAAAAAGTTGAAAGTTGACTCGGGCTAATTTTTCAGATCTATTACCCGGATTATGAGATTGGGGTGACCCCATTAAAGGCAAACCCAAAACAACAAAGAAGCAGGATTCTTAATCAAACAAATATTAAGGGATGAAATTAAGAAAAAAAACAAATTAAAAATAGCAAATTAAAAAAATTAGGACTAAATTTGACATAAAAATTAAATAAAATTAAATGTTTAGGGAAAAATCAAATGAAATTAAATGTTTAGGGATGGAATTGTAAAAAACTAATCCATTAAGAAAATAATTAACAAACAAATAGTAATTAAAGGAATTAGGATCAAATTTGACATAAAAACTAAATGAAATAAATGTCTAGTGGTGAAATTGAAATAAAAAAATATAGCAATTAAAATAATGAGGACCAAATTAAAAATATCAAATGAGTATGGATGAAATCGAAAATAAAATCCAATTAGAAATAATCAATAGAAATAAAATAATTGCAAATAAGAGAAGAGGGATTGAATCAAAAGAAAAAATAAATTGAAGGGCTAGTATGATTTTTTGCATAGCCAGCATATAATTCAAGAAAAAAAAAAGAAGGAAAAGAAAGATAAGAAAAGCAACTTTGGATCAAACTATCACATGTACGGCAGCTAGAGAAGAAGAAGATGTCAAGACTAATTAAAGACTAATTAAATGATACGGAAGAATTATGATTATAACCACTGGAGCCAATCGCATGCGCCACTAGAAGGTGACAGAGTGACTGACGTGTGTGAGACATGCATCAATAATTTTTTTATTTGTACAAAACCTAAAATTCTTAACTAAAAATAATAACAAACAAACCATAATAAAATTACAACTAAATCCTTGAAGTTAAGGCTAAAAAATTTGAATGGTAAGGGTAATGTAATAATTTTATTGTTCTATCAAGTATAAAAATATAAAAACACCCTTGTGCAGAAGATATTGGATTATTTTATTCAAGGGTTACATAAGTAATTTTATTTTACATTAAAAAAATTCATTATCAAAATAACCTTGTATAATTTTTTAAAAATATTTATGTCATGGTAAAAAAAACATTTTATTCCTAAAACAAAAGTAAAAAATAAAATGGCCAAAGAATAATATAATAATTATACTATTGGAATGAGTAATAATATGTGTCTTGGACGTAGTAATATTGTTAAGGAAATTAATTAATTTTTTTTTTTTTATAATGTGTTACTTTTACCCAATTTGATGGGCTTGGATTTCCTTTAGGAACTATTCTCTAACCTTAATATGTGGAAGCTGGGCCTAAGATGTGGTAATATAGCCCAATTACTAAGATGTGGAATTTCTTAAGGAATTATTCACTACAACCGGAATTATAATTTCTTCCTATTATAGGATGTTAAGAGATTTTTATTTATTATTGAAGGATAATAATACGTGTGTGTGTGTGTGTGTAAGAAGACATAACATTGCATACATATATATATATAGACACACACACACACACACACACACACACACACACACACAAGCATGCATTTTATGTCTTCCTGTCTCTGTATTCTCTAGACCGCTAAACCCCACTTCATTTACTTAGAAAATTAAGAGGTCAATTAAAACTCATCTTTATTAACATTTCTGCTATTGATCTCATTTCCATATAATAAAAAAATACAACAACAAAAAAATGTATATCCTCTTATGCATCTACACACACACACAC
>Ga0325411_1002691_pt1 | contig 20097 bp, 10 predicted proteins | sample PopdelMetagenome_13_FD_206181 | JGI IMG/M metagenome (GOLD analysis project Ga0325411, IMG submission 206181) | Populus deltoides microbial communities from Bellville, Georgia, United States - Xylem-PdIQD-R4 | ecosystem: Host-associated > Plants > Phyllosphere > Stem > Wood/Secondary xylem...
GCATGTGGGGGTCATTTCTCATCAAGAAAGACAACTGCAAAAATCTTACAAAGTGGATTTTACTGGCCCACCATGTTCAAGGACTCACATGCATTCTGCAAAACTTGTGAAAATTGTCAAAAGTTAGGATCTATTTCAAAACGTCACATGATGCCTTTAAATCCTATTCTTGTCATTGAGATCTTTGACTGTTGGGGTCCATTTCCTCCATCATTTGGTTTTTTTTTTTTTGATCAAATGTAAGAAATTTATAGATCAAAAAACAAAGCTGGAGAACCAGCAATACAAAGTTTATATACAGATGTTAACAAGAAAGGGAACAGGCTCCCTTGAACTAGAGGCTAGGGGAACAGGCTCCCATACAACCTCAATAAACACAATAGATACATCAGCTGAACTGACTAACAAAGAGCCAGCAACCATTAGAAGCCAGTAGGCCCAAGCACCATGGACTGCCAGTAGAGCAGAAAGAGAATAACCAGCAGGGGAGAGAGCTGAAATCCTGACCCAAGATTTCAGCAAGCAATCAGAGGACTCAAACCCAGCACTGCACAAGGCAAGTAAGGGGAAAGACCCTTCCAACAAGGAAGCAAAAAACAAAGGCTAGCACAGCAGAAGCACCAACTCAAGGCAAGTAAAGAGACCCAAGCAGCAGAAAAAACCCAAAAGCATCCAGACTGCAGACGAGCAGCATAACAGCTAGAACACAAGAGACAAGCATGGAGCCTGCACAAACCATCTAAGCCAATAGCAAACCCAAAGGCCACCCAACCAAAACAACCAGCAGGCCTGCAACCACTGGTAGGAAACCTTCACAAAACCAGCAGAACCAGCTAGCCAAAAAGACTAGAAGACAAAAAGTAAACAATTAGAGACCATTACAACTAGCAAAGGGAAACCCTCCCTACAAATTATAGATCCACAATAAAATCAGATAGAATTAAAAGGTAGACGATGGAGCAGTATCATCATATCTGCTCAGTGATTTGGAAGCTATAACAGGGCCTTTGAGCTTATGTTTCTCTTGTAGGATCGCATCAGAGGTGGCATCGGCCCTATTTCTAGTTAAGTACTGCCTTTTTGGAGCCTCCATGGTAGGAGTATCTCCTTCTTCAGAGATGTGCACTAAGTTCGGAGTAGTAGATTACTTGTGTAAGATCCCACATCGGAAGCGAGTGTCCAGAGCCAGGGCCTTATAAGTGCATGCTCACCTTGACTAGTAAAACGTGTTTAAAACCCTAAGGGGGACCTGGGTGGACTGGGAGGCCCAAAGGGGACAATATCTGACAGGGTAAGTGTGTTGCGCTACTCTGAAAGACGCGTTTTGGGGCCATGCGTGACTGCCAAGAACAAACCCGTAAGGGGGACCTGGGTGAAAGCCCTGGACATGGGTGGATTGGGAGGCCTAAAGCGAATAATATCTTGCTAGTGAGGTGGGGTGTTACATTTGGTATTAGAGCCGAGGATGGCTCGTCTTAAGGTAGAGGGATTGTAAGATCCCACATCGGAAGCAAGCGTCCAGAGCCAGGGCCTTATAAGTGCATGCGCACCTTGACTAGTAAGACGCGTTTAAAACCCTGAGGGGGACCTGGGTGGAAGCCCTGGTGAATGGGTGGACTGGGAGGCCTAGAGGGGACAATATCTGACAGGGTGAGTGTGTTGCGCTACTCTGAAAGACGCGTTTTGGGGCCATGCGTGACTGCCAAAAACAAACCTGTGAGGGGGACCTAGGTGGAAGCCCTAGACATGGGTGGACTGGAAAGCCCAAAGCGAACAATATCTTGCTAGTGAGGTGGGGTGTTACAACTTGGTACTAGTAAGGTCAGAGATAGCAACCTTGGATCTTTTGCGTCCAGGAGATTGGGTCCTCAGTTTATCAACTTTACCAACTTCTGTGCACATTGGATCAGCACGAGGGCCTGCACAATATGGTTGTTGCTTCTCGACAGCAGCAGTATCCTCAGATGGAATTCCAGAAACAGAGTTGGTAGCAGTTGCATGAGGTTGTTTTTTTCGTGTGGAACTGGGGCCCCTGTTGCATGTATTTGCAGAATGACCTATGACCCGACACCGCTTACAAAACCTGGGGAGAGATTTATAAATAACCTGCTGGGAGAAGGGCGTGCCATCGGGCAAAACGACCTGGATAGCATCTGGTAACTATTGTAGCAACTCAACCTCAATCAGTATTCTGGCATAAGAAAGCCTGGTCATATTCGCAGTGGGAACATCACAATGTATGGGTTTCCCTATCATACTGGCAAGCTTCAAGAGGCATAAAGGAGTCCAGCATCGTAGAGGTAAGTTCGGGAGTTTTACCTTGGTTGGCAGCTTGGTCATATCAAAGGCTTGAAAATCAAAAAACTCAAGCATAACTTTCAAGATGAGGGGCCAGCCAAAGACAAAGTATGGACCACCACTCATAGTTTCTAGCATTTTCAGTTCAAAATGAAAAGCAAAGATTAACCAACCAAAATCATGCATTGTAAAGTTTGTTTTATGTTACCAATATTTCCCAATGAAATGCAACAGAGGCGCATATCTTAAGAATTTCCCAGCTACATATCCAATCAAACAAAACCGCCACATGGGAGTAGCTTCTCCTAGTCTGTCTCCTTAAGTTGATAGGATGTAGAGAATGTATAATCAGGAAAATGACCAAGAGGTGGGGATGGTGAGTTTGAAATACCTGTCGAGATTTCTGTAGCGGAACACTTGTGACCACCTGACAGAGACACTTGCCTTGAGCCCTAGATGCCGAAGTATGGGCATCATTAAGGGGGGAGCACCACCAGAAGGCTAGGAAGCAGAGCGTCCCTTTCTAAAAGTTGGTTAGGAAGGGGGGACTAGAGATGGATCATGGGTCAAGTCACCAGAGCTCGGGTAGGAACCTCTCGAGTAAGACCTAGCCAAATGCACACGCGGGGCAATGTTAGGTCAGAAATTGCCAGAGGAACCTTCATTACAGGCACTAGGAGCAAGAGAAGAGTGTGAGGAACTATTCCTCTACATGGATCTGTTCCTACGGTTGGAGGAAACCCTAACTCCACTTGAGGGACTAACAAAGTCAGCCAAGATCGCCTTTTTCCTAGGTGTAGTGAAGATGGGGGAGGCGGAAGTTATGTCCTGTTGGACCGGCGAGCGGCTATGAGACAAAGCCCTAGTCGCTCTCGAAGTAGACCAATGACAGGGAACTTGGAGACTGAAATCACCTTAGACACTCTTGAGGAGCAATGTTTTGGTCTTAGATTTTGTCATAATGAACAAAAGAAAGACTTCTTATCGAGCTGAAAAGAGAAGAAGACGCTGCACAATGAGAAGAGAATGAAAGCTCGAAGTAAAGAACACAAGCAGCTTCTCTCACTTAAAATCAGGAGCTTCTCTCTCTTTCCATCATTTGGTTTCTTGTACATATTAGTCGCAGTAGATTATGTTTCAAAATGGATAGAGGCAATTCCAAGTCGAAACAATGATAAAGTTTTTGAAAGAAAATATTTTGAGTCAATTTAGAATCTCTCGAGCCATGATAAGTGATGGTGGAACACATCTCTGCAACAAGAAATTTGAGTCTTTAATGAAGAAATATGGAATCACACACAAAGTTGCCACCCTTTATCACCCTCAAACAAGTGGACAGGTAGAACTTGCTAATAGGGAGATCAAACAAATCTTGGAAAAAACAGTGAACCCTAATAGGAAGGACTGGTCTTTAAGACTTAATGATGGACTTTGGGCTTATCGTACTGCTTTTAAAACATCATTAGGTATGTCACCTTATAGGTTGGTCTATGGAAAATCTTGTCACTTACCTGTGGAACTTGAACATAAAGCTTATTGGGCTATCAAAGCTTTCAATTCAAACCTTGATGATGCTAACCAACTGCGTAAGTTACAAATAAATGAGCTTGAGAAAATAAGAAATGATGCATATGAGAATTCAAAAATTCATAAATCAAGAATCAAAGAGTTTCATGACAAGAGAATCTTGAGAAAAACATTTGATGTTGGTCAAAAAGTTCTGCTTTATAATTCTCGACTCCATTTATTTCCTAGAAAGCTAAGATTAAGATGGAGCGGTCTATTTATTGTGAAACATGTGTATCTTTATGGGGCCCTTGATATTGAGAATCCAAAGAATGACAATGTTTTTAAGGTAAATGGACATCGTTTGAAAACTTACTTTGATAATTTTCCTAGTGAAAATGAATCCATTAGTTTGAATGATCCTGTATATAAAAGTTGATTATTTTGTTTTTCTCACATTGTTTTTGTGTTTTTTTTTTGTGACTCTTGTTTTGCTAGTCTTTCTCCAACCCTGGTCAAATGGCGGATAACGGTACTCCATGACTCTTAAGTCAGTTCTTTCAGTTTCCCATGATAACTGATATCTGTGTATATGTTTGTTCAATTCCTTGTTCCTTCTCTTTTCTTTGCATCTCTTTTCCACTTCTCATCTCAAAAATGGACACCACTTTTAAGAAATTGAAAAAGTATTTTCCCGTTTTACCTCCAAATGTTATTGCAAAAATTTATCTTGCTAGGTGTGCAAGATTGAGGTTGTTAATAAACCATGGAATTCCTGAAGATATTCGTTGGCTAATTGAAGCAAAGGTCCGATTATCAAGTGAGTCCTCCAATTCTTTCATTTCATACATGCCTGGAACAGGTAAAAGCACTTTTGCGAAGAAACGTCGTGCAAAACGACTGAAAGTTTGTCACCGATGTGCCAGATGGACTTGTAATGCATAATGTTGTTCTTTAGGAATGATATCTGTAAACCGTGAAGATAAAATACAATTCATTAAAGATGGCTTGAGTAAGGGGTCTTTAGATAATCTTCTATTAACTCTTGAGACGCACCCTAGTGGAGATGTGCATCATGCAATTCATGATTTATGACCCCATTTTCATAAAGAACATGATCGACTTAGTCTTGGGAATCTGACTAAAAAAGACCATGTTTACCAGTTTTTAAGAAAATTGGATGGGAAGCTTATCCCCGACCCATAGAGGGTGTTTAAGCCGTTCTTGGACGTAAAACCAAGGGAAGACGTGAGCCACAATCACAACTACTTGTACATACACATGTTTAAAAAATAAAAAATAAATGAATAGAGAGAGAGAGAGAGACTCCAGCTGACCTACATATAGGTGGTATGATTGCATTTTTAATTTTTCATCTATAAAATCTTCTCTTCCTTCCCTTCATTTGTACTCAACCCATACATTTAACAGACATAGAAGTGTGTTGAAATGGCATGTTCCTCAAATAATCATATAAGAAATATTTGTGTTTTCGGTGGATCCAGTCCTTGGAAAGAAAATGAGTTTTTCGAATCAGCAAATCATCTTGGTCAGGTGCTCGTTGAGAGAAAGATTCATTTAGTGTATGGAGGAGGCAACCTTGGGTTAATGGGGGGTGTGTCAATGGCTGCATTTTTAGGAGGCAGTCAAGTTTTGAGGGTCATCTCCAAAGCTTTAGCAAAAGGAGACATCATTGGAAAAACAATTGGAGAAGAATTATAGGTCTCCACAATGTCTGATCGAATGAATGCAATGTTTAACCATGCTGACGCCTTTATTGCCTTACCAGGTGATCTGGGCACATTGGAAGAGATCTTTCATATTTCCTCTTGGACCCAACTGCACATTCACCATAAACGTATAGGTTTGTTAAATGTTAATGGTTTTTATGATAATTTGTTGTCTTTTCTTGATCAAGCTGTGGAACAGAAATTTCTAAGATCTTCGGCATGACAAATTATAATCTCTGCTGCTACTGCTGAACAATTGATTGACCAACTATAATCTTTCATCCCTGTACTTGATCCCTCCATGGGTCGCATAAATTGGTCAACTATGGAAAGCCGTAAAAAGCTTAGATTGAATTTGAGCCTTCGTTTGTGAAACCTTGTGTCTTTTGGTTTTATTAATAGCATAATATTTGTGTTTTGTTGTTTCTTATATTTGTTTAAGTGTGTTTCAAGTTTGTCAGTAGTTGCTGTTTCAGGTGATGTTTTCTATACTCTATCTTTCTACCTTAGAACATTGAAGACAATGTTTTGTTTTGGTTGGGGGGAGAGGGTAGTAGTTGATATTAAAAAAAATTAACACACTGTGTTTTCTATTATTAAAACTATTTGCAAAACTGTTGTTACTAGGATGGCAGAGTAAAGAAGGAACTTTAGTGACTCTTGAGACGCATCTTAGTAAACATTTTTAATAAGGTCTATCAGAATACTTCTTGAAATATTCAGGTTTACAAACTCTCGCATTGTTATCACTTGATTCTGCTTATATACTCATTTAACAAGTATTCTTAAACTTTCATTTTCACACACACACACACACTTTAACATATGATTATGGGTTGCATATTGGATTGTTACATTATTTATGTTCTTTTGTTAAAGGTAACAACTAAGGGAAAGGGATAGTATATAATTTGCAAAAAAAAAAAGTTATAATATTGGTGATAATAAAAACGTAGATAAGTTTGGTTTCGTAGTCTCCCTAACCTAAGCAATTAAGCCCGAAGGGGTGTTTTAACACCTAATACCCTAAAGTCAACTGACTTGGGTGCTATTGGCTCAGTGCTTGTTACATGGGTTAAGGAGAAAAGCTTAAGGGAATCAAACATTGCACTATCTACGTATCAATATCTGTAACCCGATTTACTAAACTCGTAGGGGTGTCTCAACACTTAATGCTCTAAGACTAACTGGTCTGGGAGTCATTAGTCGAAAGCTCATTACATGGGTTAAAAATGCATTGTGTTTTAAGTTATATGTATATATATTTAAAAAAAAGGAAGAAAAAAATAAGATAATAATCTCAACCCAATGAAATTAACCTTAAACATTAGAACAAAATTTTGTTTTCTTCCAAGTAAAACCCCATAACTATGTGTTGATATATTGAGCACAAAAGGAAGGTTTATTAATATGTTGTTTAAGAAGTATGAAGCAGATATATAAATTTAATGAGAGTTTGTTTATTTGGATAGATTAATGGAAGTTGAATGATGAATGTCTTGCTTTGTGGAACTTGCAAATTGTTTTTCTATTTTAACGCTTTGATTACTAGGGACTAGAATAAGCTGGTTGGGGGTGTGATTAGTACTTAAAAGTGCATTTTTGTCAAGGTTTTATATCATCATTTTGCACTTGAAGTATCAATAACTCCTTAACTAGAGCATGTTTTATAATAACATGTCTAATAATATAAGATACCTTTAATTATGGTAAATGTTCATTTTAAATGCAGGCATATCACGTAAATCAAAGGATTGACACATACCTCTGGAATCTTCTGGTAAAATTTCAACTCGATCCAACGATTTAATTTGGAGATATGTTCAATAGCATAGAACTAGACAGTAGGAAATTTTACATCAAAATCCAAATCTGACCTTGTTTGGATTATATCATAACGTGGGTCTGGCAAACATGCCAGACCCAAGACACTTAGACTTGTGTTGCAATGTCGCGGTCACACAAATTAATTATCCTAGCTTAAACAAACAAAGAAATATAGAGCAAGTAAGTGGTTGATCCCATAAGAAAGATTTAGTTTAGGTCTTTAAGGTAGATGATTCAGAGTTGGGGGTTTTGAGGTTATGTAGGCTATATACTATGGTAAATAGAATAAAACAATCAAGCTATATTAAATAAATCTAAAGTTTATTAAGAAAAAAAACCTTGGTCTCAAATCAACATCCACCTACGGAAATCAAAACTGATCACGAAAACGATACATCAATTTATATTTTGAATATCTATCTTTCCTTAATATTAGTCAATTAACTGATTTGCAGTGTAATGAACCCTAACCATTAAACAACCATAGTGTCCACACTAGTAATTTAATTCAATGACAGCCTTAAGAACTAAATAGGCTGATAAATCTAGACAACATAAATATCTGCAGTCTATGTTCAATTTAATTGAACGTTTTCCCTAAAATTAACAACATAGATTTTCCATGATTATTAAACCTAGTAACTTCACAAGTTTAATTTATCACAACTCCGATTTTGATAGCAAACTTAGTAGTAGATTGATTTAGAATAACAATTTAGAGTCCGCTCTAACAATCAAACTAAACAATCATAGGAAATAAGCGTAGGAAGACATTCATATTCATCATATAAACTGAAAAGAAAAGATAGAATAGATCTCACTGTTTTTGAAATTTGAAGGTTTATGTATCCTTTCAACCAAGAAAAATAATTGAGTCTTGCATGTCTATTAAAAAACTAATGAATAGAACAGATGAGAGCACAATTTCGGGTATATGAGAAAAGGGTTAAATTTCTCTTCTTCTTTCTAACCCCCCATTTTCTTTCTCTCTTTCTTTTTATTTGGTGGAAACCCTAATCCCCATATCCCTCCAATCCATTTTTATTCTTCAAAAAAAATAGTCCTTTACAAAGTAAACAATCTACATGTAAGTAAGTTGGACTTATTTCTTCACAAAACCTGTTTGTTGGCAGAATTTATAAGTTATCTTAGAAAAGTCATCTCTCTCTTATATGAGCTCTTTTTTTATTGAAAGTTGGTAGGATGATAGGTCTTTGAGTCAGGAATTCAAAACAAATTGAGTTTGCATCAAATGGACTTCTCTAACTCAAGATATTCAAGTCAGAATGGTCAAAGGTCAAAATTAGTAAAATACGAGACTTGTCTTTGAATTCTATGATTTCCATCCTCTTTCTTGTTTTATTTTTCTTGTCATTTATGTGTATAAAGGTGTGTATGTTAGCTTTCTAATGCCACTAGAATCACTTCATTTCGACCTCTACAACTCAAGTTCTGCATAAAACATTGATCAGAGGTTAAATTTATTAATATTTGATGCGGTGATTAGTACTTAAAAGTATATTTTTATCAAGGTTTATATCATTATTTTGCACTTGAAGTATCAATAACTCCTTAACTAAAGTATGTTTTATAATAGCATGTCTAATAATATAAGATACCTTTAATTTATGGTAAATGTTCATTTTAAATACAGGCCTATCACATAAATCAAATGATTGATTGATGAGTTTAACTACTGAAATTGAGAAGACAAAGAGAGGGCTAAACTTAGAAAAGAGATGTTGGTTCAGTCCAAACTGGAACATCATTCGGTTATTGGATCATAAATGGAGTTGTATTTAGGTCTGGTTTATATGTATGAAAAGCTAAGACATAGGCCTAAAACTTGCATGAAGAGTCCAAGATTTAAAAGTGTCATTTACGAGTTCAAATGGTAGCAACAACGGAGAAGTCAGAATCTGTTCTGCAGCCCAGATACTATTCAATGTTCAACCCATATCTCGAGTTCTAGAAGTCCAAATGTGCCGATTATTGATTTGTTGGAAAGCTGAGACAATTTCCCAGAACTTTCATGAAGCCTATCTATTCAAATTCTGATGTTAGCAATGACGTTTTCTACAGACAAGAAGATAAGGATTGTTACCAAGTCAAGAGGTGGTCACCCACTCAACAATTAGTCATCAAATCAATAGTTCCAAATTTTGGCCTATAAAAGGAGCCATTTGCCATATATTTAGGCATCTTGGTTTTCAGATCAAGATCATGTTCTTGCTCTCTCTCTCTTTATATTTTTGTAATGCTTAAATTTTTCTTTCATTAATCTCTTGTTTATGCCTTTTATTTCTTTCATTATACTTATATAATCATGTTCTCCTCTTATTTATCTATGTTTCTCTTATTCATAATGTTCAGCTAAGTTTATTATGTCAAGGTGAGAAGGTTACACTAATGGTGTAAGAATAAGTATAGTATAAACTCAACATAGACTTTAATGTTTAATACTAACATGTTTTATATTTATTATCTTATTCACTCTTAATACCTTGCTTGTTAAATGGTTAATCTAGATTTGTGTTGAACAGCCATTGGTACAACAAATACTTGGCACTTTCATAGCCCAACTGTTTGGTATAACCAACACCTGTGCTATGAAAGGAACTTGATTTGTTGTTAACATAAGTTATCACCATGAATACCTGATAATATTTACAAGTATTGGCATTACTCGAATAAGATAATTAATGTAATCATGTTAACAATTTATAATCCAAGTGGAACCTCATTTGTGTGTGGTTTCCAGTCAAGTAATAAAAGGAGTTTATACTATACTTATTCGAAATACCATTAGTGGATCCTCTAACCTTGACAATTATTTTATCTTTGTTTAAATCCTTACATCATTATCACGTCTCAAAGCTCTCTTCAATTCTTTTCTTTTATTTATAATTCTATATAGTTCACCTCCCTATGGTTTGATCCCGGTCTTGCTGGGTTATTTATTACTTCGACACTCCTGCACTTGGAATAAGACATCAACTTTTTAATTGTGTCACGCGGGTTGGAACATGGTCTAAATTTTATCTCTAATTTACTCCTTTTTGAATCTCACATCCAAAAGTGCCTTCAAAATATTAAAAAAAAAAAAGGATTATCAAGGCATTTTATATATAAAACATGAACAAAATACTAGTTAAATATGGGTAAAACTATCGAATAATTTGGTTGCATCAACTTGGTAGACAACCAAGTCCAAGGTAATGTGGGTCTGGCATCTGCTTGGACATGGCACTCCGCCAAGTCCAAGGTCATATAGGTCTAGCAAACATGGCAGACCTAAGACACTTGGGCTTGGTAGTTAGTCAAGTTCAAGGTAACAACCATCCTCTATTGGCATGTCTAGGAGAATAACCAACTTCCCTAGGGTCTAACCTCAGGGAAGAACTCAGCCTCTATAGGCTAGCTACATTTAACGTCTTAAACTCTAATCTCTCTATACCTTTTTAGGTATATAAAAGTCCTCTAAGGATCCACCATATTCCCATCAAACATTAATATAGATTTAAGGGATATTTATCCCTCATTAAATGTTGTAAGGATAAGTACACTGCAGATCCTCCTTTTCATAAAAAAAACAAGACTCATGAGCTATATAACACTATAAGACCTTCAGAACAAAGGTTCACAATCTTCATTCTCTACTGCATATATATTTTCAAAGCATCTCTCTCTAGAATATTCTTGTATTTTCTCTCTCTAAAAAGATATTTATTTAAGTATCAGAGAGTCCCCACCTCCACCAAAGGGGACCTTTTGCAGGTACTGGCCATGAGCAACTTTGGTCTATCAAGGATCAAATATAAGCTATCAACTACCTTGACTAAGGAGAATTGAAGAGATTTGTAGGACCTATTGATTAACCGATTGTCCAACCTGAGAGCCATATTCCCAAATTAGTTGGATTTTTAGGATTCCATCACTTTCTCATGAATCTGTCTTTTGTGACTGATAGTAAAAATGCAACGATAATTCAACCATAGGTAATTATTTTTCATCAGAAAATACTCTAATAAGCAATTCATGATATAAATTAATCTAGCTCATACTGAGAATGGAAGAAATTAAGGATAGAGCAAGATCGAGTCTGATGCTATCCCATCATAGGAAAAAATAAAGAAGCAATTTATGATTATTTTATAGTTCAAGAAAACAGGGGTGTTGCTCGCTACTAATCTACTTCATTTTTTCTTGTTCAATGTAGGCTAGATGGTTTGTGCAGAGATGCTGCAGTTTTTGTTCCAAGTTTGTTTGAACCCATCATCACATGCCTTACATATACTGCAACCTATTCTTCTCCACCATCATCCTGAAGAATTTGAGGCACTTATTTTTGCTAACTGCATTTTGAGGGTTTGAAATCATGAAGAATCATTTTACATGGAAAAACAAATGCAAATATCAGATGTCACACAAAAAATTTCCACAGCTTTAGTTCCAGCAATGAACCATAGTTTTCCTTTCATTTCCTGTAATGTATTACAACAAACAAGAGAAGGGTTATCTCCTATGAAGCTTAACTCTCATTTTCAGTCATCTGTAATGTAAGTATATGGTTTGACGGTTATTTTATTCAAACATGTAATCTTATCACATCTCTCAAATTCCTTGAAAGGGGGGGACCATAGTTTGAAACATGGTTAAATTTAGAGTGCGGCTATTGACTAAAGTACTATGAGTATATAAGGAGGATGGTTTAGTCATGCAATGAAATACAATCACAATCGGTGTAAATTAATGGACATTGTATAGATAGACAACTAATACCGCTTCTTATAACATAACTTAACTAGTACATAAACTCTCATAGTATTTGAATTTCCATCCATTCAAAAATTAATAAAAAAATATTCATGATTCTCTATTTTAGAGAAAATGAATGTGATAATATTTTTTTAGTTAATTAGTTAAAATATGTTTTCAGCTATTTTAGTTAAATTAGAGGGAGCATGAATATAGATGCTATTTGCATGACTAAACTTTGATTTTAAAGATGTTTTTATTTACAACATATAATGATACTGACACAATGTTGATAAGATTTTATAAATATTAAAAAAAAGTTAACATGTTATTTTTATAGACATGCTTTTACCATTTTATTATTTAATATTATTCTTGAATTAAGAAAATGAAACATGTTGTGATGGGAAAAAAGAATATTTTTTTATCATATTATACAGTACACATTATATTATATTATATAATATTATATTATAAAAAACTAAAACAATATATACTTTAGTATTCATTGGCCATTTTATTCTTTATGTAAACTTATTCTTGAAATATGAAAGGAAGTGTTGGTAGATGGTTGTGATGGGCAAACGAACATTTTTTTATCATATATATATATATATAAACTAAAACGTTGGATACTTTCGTTATTCATTCATTCATTGTCACAAGTTATTATTCATTCACTTCTTTTTATTAACATGTTTTTCTTCTATTGCATCCTTCTTTCCCCCAATAAATTACTAATTTCTTGAAAATGGTTAAAGAATAGAGAAATTCAAGAAGAATGGCCAAAATGCAGAAGGCAAAAAAATCAAGTGGGCAATTACAAATTGGCTTAAAAAAGTTCGCTTCGATCTCCCTATTTTTCTGTGTCTATTTTCGATTCCTATAGTTTTCGAAATTTTTTACCCAAAAATTAATTTTTCAATCATTAATTTGAAGAGGAGAGAGAGACGGGCTAAAAAATGATGGAGAGAGAAAATCGTAGGTTAGCTACATTTTAGCCATGAAAAATATTGTTTTTTTTTCAACAAGTTCTATATGATGAGAGGAGTTTTAGTAAAATGTTTTTTGCTTTCATTTTGTCAAAAAAAAAAATCAAGGTTGAAACAAGATTTTATTTTTGAATTGATTTTATGGTTTTAGACAAATTTAGGGGTATTTTGAGTTGATTTATGACATTGTAAATATGTTTATTAAATGTTTTTAGACTGAAAAAAAAAGAATATTAGAGCATAAAAAACCCCAGTTTGATTTTCCAGTCACCTATTCGGTGGCCAAAATCTAAAACATCAAACATTATATTGTTTGTTATATTTAAAAAAAAAAACAAGAAGAAGAAGGTGGTTGAATTACATATTGTCCAACCCTTAAAAAAAAAAAAAAAAGGAAGGCAGACACTTTAGCTTAGCCTTCTTTCAACTAGGCTAGGCGCCTAGGTTTGACCCTGTCTATTTTTTTTTCTTTTTTTATTCTAAATGCACTTTAAAAGAATTAACATGATATTTCATTTGTTGATCAATTATGTCATGGTTCTCAAATAATATTATACATTTTTATGAGAATGGTAACAATGTTTTTTTTTTCCAATTATTATGTAACTAATATGAAAAAAATAACTCATGAATATTCAATTAAAATTGATTTTTTTTGTCTTTTTAAATTTGTGCATGAAAGAATTAGTGAGGAAATTTATGAATGTTTTGAGTTAAGAGATTGATTTATTGAAATACCAAGGATGTTATTGGGTGGTTTTTGGGTCAAAATAGATTAAGAAAATTGATTTTTGATACCAAAGAACCCTAACCCTATTTTTAGCCACCTCTTTTATGATCTAAATCTAGACAATCATATGATGCATCATCTTTTTTATTTTTTTAAAAGAAGAAGGAGTGGGTAACATGTTTAATTTTTTCTTCACTCTTCAAATTTTTTATGTTAAAAAATAATAGCACAAGGACATTATATTTTTTCGTTCAAATATCTTTTATCCAACTTGTGGCATAGCCTGAGTCAAATAATAACAGTGTCTTGAACCTATATATTTTTATCAATTTTATTTAATTATATTTAACTGGAATAGAAATCAATTTGCATACATGATTAAAAAATTATATTTTTTCATTGAAAGGATTTTCTTTTTAATGCCAATAGACTTTTTTTAAAATGAAATAATAAACATTTTATGAATCCATTCATTAAAATGAGTTAAAAAAGAGAAAGATAACCCAAAGACCTCCCATAAAAAAATATCTAAAGATCTAATTCAACAATTTAATAACTTTAATATAATTTTAAAATTCTCCCTTGTTTTTAAACATTTTAGAGTTGTAACTAATATATTGACTCATGCTCCGCCGTGGGTCGAACCATTTTTTAAAAAATATAAAAGAAATATTGATAGCACAGAGAATTTTTTTAATAGTGTTATTAAACATAACCAAATGGATTAATTGTGAAACCTCCCGACTCAGCTATTTGCCAAACTCAAGTTTTTAATTAAACTATGTGGGAACTAACTCGACTTAAGTCGATCGATTCATAGGTTCAAATGCAACTTTGATGATCGATAAAAACATAACTTGACTTTAAAAAAAACCTCAAGATGATAATTTTTTTAAAATATTGAGACAATGATAGATTTGATCGACCTCGATCCCCCTACGACCCAGGTCATGAACTCTATTGTGTTCAATTACTTTTTTGTATTTTTTATTTAATAATATGATAAAAATAGATGCTCATAAAATTGAGTATCAACCTAAAAATAGACACTTATTTGAGACAATTATCCCTATAGAAAGCAAATAAAAATCAATAATACAGTCTATTTCCCAACTAATGTAATATTAAAAGATAAAATTGAAAATAAACAAATTAAAAACAATTAAAAGAAAAAAAAAGCATATCTTATCTGTGAGTAAATTCGTCAGACCTATAAATCGGGTGAGCTGGGTTAATACACTAAATTTATGAACTGGGTTATGGATTCCACTGAGATTATTATTTGTTTTTTGTAAAATATTTTATATTTAACTATACGGTAATAAAAATAAACGATTGCGAAATCAAACGCTAACTAAATACTAAGATATTTTTTTAGATCGCGATAATCTCATAAAAGGCTAAGAGAAATCAATTATGAAATTAAATTCTCAAATAACCTAGTATCTAAGGATTAAATAAAAAGACTAATTAAAAAAAAGTTAAACTTGTCAGACTTGCGAACCAAGTCAACGAGCCAAACTTGTGAATATGTTCATGGATTTTATAAAGTTTGATAACATAAATTTTATCTAAAACTATATTTTTAACTATATGAGAAAAAAATAGACAATAAAAAATTTAAGTTCAATTAAAAAAAACATCTCACCAAACTTGTAAAATAGGAAAACCCGAGTTACCCTGGTAAACCTGCAAACCATGTTAACCTCATAGAAAGGTAAAATAAAAAAAAAAACTAATTATGAAATCAAATTCTTAATCATCTCAATATTAAAATATGAAATCGATAAAAATAAATTTGAAAAAAAATCAAAACAAAAAGAAAAAAGGAAGAAAATAAAATATTATGGATTACTATTGTCATTCACAATGAAATGTGTGTGGGTGAACAATGGTTTTCCCATGTCATTTAATTTTTGTTACTTTATAAAGTTTAATAACATGACTTTTCTCAAAAACTATTTTTTTAACTATATGAGAAAAAAATAGACTATATAAAAAAAGTCAAGTTCAATTAAAAAAACAACCCTCTAAACTCGTAAATCGGGGCAACCTGTGTTATCATAGTAAATTTCTAAACCACGCTAATCTCATTTAAAGGCAAAATAAAAGGAAGAAAATTATGAAAGATTAATTTAATTGGGAAAAAAATTAAATTCTTAAAATATCTAAGAAACAAAAACTTATACAAACATCTTGGTAAATAACTCATCCATTGATATTTAATAATTTTTTACAAACAAAATTATATTTTTATTCAAAATAATAATTTTTAAATTTTTAAAAAATAAAAAATTTCAAAATTACTCAACCATTAAACGTTTTAAGAAATTAAGTAACATAATTTTTTTTGTCAAGAACTTATAAGTTTTCTACAATAAAATATGTGTAACTAATTAAGGAATAAAAAATTGCTTACTCATTAAATAATAATAATAAATAATTGTTTTATGTTTCTATCTATCAAGAAGTTTATAAATTTTTATTAACCAATTAAAAATATGGGCTACTTTTAAAATATTTTGTTTATTTTTCATGAAAGAAAATATTAAAAGCCCATTCGGTACTTTTTCATGATTTTGCTTTTTTTTTTCTTTTTTAAAAAGAAAAATTATTTTATGTTTTTCATTTAAAAAAACTATTTATTTTATCAACAAAAGTGTATGAAGTAAAAACTCTTGTACAAACTCAATTATGGAAAAATATAAAAAAACATATTATTAATTAGAAAATATAAAAGTGTTAATTGTGTTGATTAAATTATTAATTAAAAAACACAATGCTAATTAAAAAAACATAAAATATAAAAAGTGATTTAATTATGATGATTAAATTGTCATGCAAATTGTGTTGATGATGATAGGAGACATAATAATGGTTGATATGATTCTAATTAAAATTAGTGATAAGAGGTATCATAATATCAATTTTATAAATATTGTTATTTTATATAAATAATGATAATGGTAGATGGTGATAATGATATAATAAAGGTGGTTGTAATAACATGCTAGTGGCAGATATAATCATAAATGTTTTTAAAAAAAATTTAGATAACTGTAGTAGTATTAATAAAACTAATGATATAGGTGATGATGTTAAAGTAAAAAATAATTATAAAGTAAGTAAAATAAAAATAGTGGTTAAAATAGTCATGATAATTGTAGTGGTTATTATAATGATATTAGTAAGATTGATATTGGTGGTATGGTGGTGGTTGTGGGGAGGAATGGGTGATATAGTGATAACTAGATAGGCGGTATGTGTTATGTTGTATGTCATACCAAAAAAAAATTAATGTAAAAAATGATGTTTAAGTGCTACTAACATGTTTTAAAAAAATAAAAAGAAATTTGCGACTCGGGTCATAGCTTTGATTGGGTTTAATAAGTTGATTTCATTTAATTATATGATAAAAAAAGAGACAACAATAATGAATTGAATAAAAAAAAAAAAGTTAATATGATGACATGCACAAAAAGAACGTCTGCTTAAAGGAAAATTGTAACGACCCGGCCTTTTCAAGCAAAAAACAGTGGAAATTTTGTTTTTTGGCTCTCGGTACTTCTCACAATGATATTCTGTTAATTAGTAATTAGGTTCCCTTTCTTATCATGGCATCATACGGATATAGTTTCTTTGTAAATCGACATTCTCATAAAACGAATACTTAATACAAGTGCCCATAATATTATATTTTCATATTCATACTACATTACATCATATTGACATACTCATGAATTTACATTCTTATTCTAGTCTCGTTATCAACACAAGTTTATACATAAGTGTCGAACGACAATCTTACATAAATAATACCTCCTTTCATACGATCCTCATGTGATTTCTCAACACAATATCCTCATAAACGAGAATACCACATAAATATATCATAACATTATATCTACATGTTTGCACATCCACATCCATGTTCCAATATAGTTTTCATTACAAGTCCTTACAAAAGTGTCGAAAGGCAAATATTCAATATAACACTTAAAACAAACTATTACATGGAACCTTTTAAAATATGAGAACTCGTGGAACGGTTTTCCTATGCACTTTGATTGTATGATGCCCTTGTTACAAAAACAACATGGATATAAGAAATGTAAATAATCTAAACATAATAATAATAACTAGAAGGATGTTATCGTTATTTTTCGTTATCAACTGAAGGTGAGTACATTCTTTCATTCACTTCTCAAATACAATGTGCAATCCTTATTACTTTGCTAGATGTATTATCCTCATTCATATGCCTCAACCCCTCCATAGGAGTAGTAGGATCGAAGCTTAATCTCCGGTCAGGGTTAATCACTTCACCTTAACCTGGTCATTCATCTTGGATGCTTTTAAGTTTTTAACTGTAACTAATCGCAATAACTAAACTTGGTCACCCGTATCGAATGCCATTAACCAAAACCAACCACACAAGTCGACTCGTCATCTCTTACGGATACAATTAGTTAAAGCCAATCATCATAATCAACTTGGACATTCATCTAGGATGTCATTTATTGAAACTAATCATCAACCACAACCTGGTCATCCATTTCGGATGCCATTAATCGAAGCTAATCAACAATCACAACCCAGTCATCCTTCTTGCTAATCAACAATCACAATCTGGTCATCCATCTTGGATGTCATTAGCCGAAGCTAATCATCAACACAACCTGATCATCCATCTCAGATGCCATTAGTCGAAGTTAATCAACAATCACAACCTGGTCATCCGTCTTGGATGCCATTAACTGAAGCTAATCATCAACACAACTCAGACATCCCTCTCGGATGCCATTAGCCACATCTAAACAACGATCACAAGTCACAACCTGGTCATCCGTTTTAGATGCCATTAGCCGAAGCTAATCATCAACACAACCCGGTCATCCATCTCGGATGCCATTAGCCGGAGCCAAGGTTGTCAATTCTGTTTCGGTAAGTGTTTTATTTTTTCAATTGGAATGTTTCAGTTTTAGAGTGTTTTAGCGTGCCGTTTCAGGGTTGTACTGTTCATATATATATATTCAACAAACATAATTCAAATTCAAGATAAATTAATTATAAATTATGTAATACAAGCACAATATCAAACAAATATAATTTTAAAATTTAAAATATTTCTAAATAGTCAAGATTAAATAAATCTTTAACTTAAAGTAATTAAACTTAAACAAAATATCAAAATATCAAAATATTATGAAAGTAAAATGTTTTAACATAAATATTTTAAATATAAAACTAGGTCAATGCTATCAAGACTAATGGGATCTAAAGCATAATAGGATCTAAAGCATCCCTTGTTTTGCTCAAATTCCTACAAAGTATAAACATGAAAAAAAACATGAATTTAAACCATATATATTAGTGATAAATCTAATTTTAAAAAATTAATATCATTATTAATGAAAATAGTAATAATGATTTTCACTATTATTATTAATATCATTGTTATTGAAAATAGTAATGAAAAAGAGCTTTTTATACTTGGGTGGTTTAATTAATTAAATTGAACCAGATTCAATTTGATTCAATGGCTTTTCAAGACCGAAACGGAACATGTGAAATGAAACCAGAACATTCCGACCGAAGTTTAGCCGAAAAATCCAGAACATACTGAGATTTGAAATGAGATGAAAATTATTCCGTTTTGTTTTGTTTTTGAATTGGTATGAAATGTTTTGGCCATTCTGGACAAAACGGAACGAAAATGATAACCTTGGTCGGAGTTAATCATCAACACAATCCGGCCATCTGTCTCGAATGCCATTAGCCGACTAATCATCAACACAACTCGGCCACCCTTCTTACTAATCAACAATAACAACCCGGTCATTCATCTTGGATGCTATTAACCAAAGCTAATCATAAACACAACCCGACCATCCATCTTGGATGTCACAACCTAGTCATCCATCTGGGATGCCATTAGCTGAAGCTAATCATTAACACAACCCGTTCATCCATCTCAGATGCTATTAGCCGGAGCTAATTATCAATACAACCCAGTCATCCATCTCGGATGCCATTAGCTGAAATTAATTATTTGTTCGTTCCGGTCATCCATTTAGGATGCCATTAGCCGAGGCTAATCATTTATTCATCTCGATCATCCATCTAGGATGCCATTAGTCAAAGCTAATCAATCATTTTTCCCGGTCATCCATTTAGATGCCATTAGCCATAGCTAATCAATTATTTATCCAGGTCATCCACTTAGGATGCCATTAGTCGAAGCTAATAATTTATT